>SWCB01004597.1_pt1 | contig 54290 bp, 54 predicted proteins | sample 4692901 | NCBI WGS metagenome assembly SWCB01 (sample SAMN10267276, study PRJNA491770) | bioreactor metagenome | isolation source: DHS bioreactor inoculated with subseafloor sediment | place: Japan: off Shimokita Peninsula | collected 2006-08 | reverse complement strand
AGAAAAGGCGATTTTATCGCCCTGAGTGAATTTATTCACTTTTGTTCCTCTTCTTTTTTTGTTTCCTTAAGCTTTGAGTAAAATAAGTCTTTGATTTCATTTGGACTCATAAATGGTAACAAATGAGACTCATCAAATCCTTCAAGTTTACCTTCACTTATTTTTTCTCTAATCATATGAATTGTATTTGCAGATACAAATGGTAACACATGCATCAAGTGATCATGCTCATTTTTCTCAATCATTTGGGCAACGATTTCTTCTAGTTTGTGTCTTGATAAAAATGGGTATAACTTGTAAAGAGGTACTTCAGTAACTTCATTAGATAATATTTTATCAGCAAGTTCTTCTAAATCTTCATCATTCATAAATGGTAAATATTTGTAAACGTTCATTAGTTTACTCCTTTCTTATATAAATATGATTTTTATGTGAGACCATACGTCTCTCTTCAACAGTTAAATATGGATATAGTTCATCGATCTGAAGTTTATCATAAGTGATGATATATCCTAATAAGTAAACACGTTCATCTTCACTTAAATGTGGCCGCATGAGTGTATATGGTAGTGTTATCTTGCCTTGAATGACAAGGTTAATAAACTGTTTTCTTTCTTCAATAGTAAATAAATAGAAATATGACTTAAAATCTTTATCAAGTTGATCAGACTTGATAAGGTTTGAAAACACAGCTTCTCTTGGTAACTGGATCAGTTGTTTATCCAAATCCTTTATTAAGAGATCAGTATCTTCTAAGAGTGATTCTATACTGATGTTAAATAGTTCAGTAAGAAGAATCATCGCCTCAATGGAAGGTATACTTTTTCCAGTTTCCCATTTGCTAACTGCTTGACGTGACACATATAGCTTGCTAGCGAGCTCATCTTGTGTCATGTTTTTTTCTTTACGTAAAGATTCAATCGTTTTCCCGATTTTTGCTAAATCAACCATACATACCTCCTTTACACTCTTATTTTAGCACACAAAAAAATGTTTTAAAGCAACCTTTAGTTGCAGCATATATTTACAAAAAACAAGTGATATAAGATTAAGATTGGTAAATAGAAAATGTTTACACTTTTAATTTTACAATAAATTTACTTAACTCTTACTGATTCATGATATCTTATTTATTTGATTAAACATATAATATGATTGAAAAAATAAATGAGGAGATTTGAAATGAAGAAAATTAAAGGTTTAATGTTATTATTAGTCTTTGGCTTAACTTTAGGACTTGTTGCATGTCAAGCTGAAGAAGAAGGATTTAATACAGATAGTAATATTACTGTATATACAAGAGATACTACGTCAGGTACAAGAGCAGGTTTTATGGGTGGTATTGGATTTGATGAAGCAGAATCAAGTGATGATGTTTTGGTTGAAGGTTTTGTTATTAAAGATAACACAGGCATCATGACATCATTGCAAACAGATGAGTTTGGTATTGGTTATGTATCATTATCAAGTTTAACTAACGAAATTAAAGGTTTATCATTTAATGGTGTAGCACCAACAGAAGCAAATGTTATTAACAACACATATGATTTAAAACGTCCATTTAACTGGATGGTTAGAACTGAAGGTGACTTCCCTAGTCAAGAAGTTGAAGACTTAGTTGAAGCATTCGTTGCATTCTTAGGAACTACTGATGGAGCTGATATCATCAATAATGCAGGTGCAGTTGCACTTCCAGCTACTCAAACTTGGGATGATATTAAAGCAAATTATCCAATTACTGAACAAGATAATAGTGGTGTAACTGTAAGATTTGGTGGATCGGATTCTATTCAAAAAGTAGCAGAAGCATTAACACAAGCATTTAGTGCTAAAGCTGGTAACTTCGTCGCTGATCATGACCATACTGGTTCAAGCGATGCGTATAAGAGAGTTGTTGGCGATCAAAAAGATGAATCTGTAGGCAAAGATGTTGGATTTGCATCTAGACCATTCAAAGATAGTGAGTTAGAAGTTGGTGGAGTTGCACTTCCTGAAGAACAATATGGTCAACTTGCATGGGATGCTATTGTAGCAATCGTTCATGTTAATAATCCATTGAACAATGTCACAGCAGATGATTTAAGAAAAATCTATGATGGTACCTATACTAAATGGTCAGATTTAATCACTGAATAAAGTTTAAGATAAATAAGATGAAGACCTTTATTAGGTCTTTTCTTGCGTGTAAAGGATGAGAATATGCAGCAATTATTAAATTTAAGAAAATCAAAGAACGGAAAAAACAAAATCATTGATATCATCACAAGAAATTTTTTATTCTTTCTTGCGATTTTATCATCATCATTTGTGTTTGTTGTTGTAGGTGTTATCCTAGTCAAAGGAATCACACCTTTTATCAGTGATAATGGTGGACTAGGATCAGTGAGTTTGTGGAGATTTTTGACAGGAGATACATGGCTCATTGGTGAATCTTTCAACTCTAATCTATACAGTGTAGGGTTTATCATAGTAAGCACATTGTTTATCGCCTTTTTATCACTATTATTAAGTTTTCCTGTAGGTGTATTAACTGCTTTATTTATTGCAAAGATTGCACCAAAAAGACTTGCTGAAACGTTAAGAACGGTTATAGAACTTTTAGCATCGATACCCTCAATTATTTATGGTTTATTTGGTGCAGGTTTTGTATTAAAATTCGTATATAATTTTAGTGCACTTATCGGCTATCAATCAAAGGGTGGTAACTCTATGCTAGCAGCTGTGATTGTGCTAGCAATTATGACAATACCAACAATTACTTCAATTAGTGAAGTTGCAATTAGATCAGTAGATAAAGAAATTATTCACGGTTCACTAGCATTAGGAGCAACGCCTATGCAAACGAATTTTAAAGTTGTATTAGCGGCAGCTAAATCTGGAATTTTCACATCTGCAATATTGGGTGTAGGTAGAGCACTGGGTGAAGCAACTGCAGTCAGTTTAGTCGCTGGTGGTAGAAGATCTGGACTATCTTTTAATATACTAGATACAACATCCACTTTAACAACAACTATGCTTGAAGGTATGAAAGAAACTGTAGGCTTGGATTATGATATACGCTTTTCAGTTGGTATTGTTTTAATGGCAGTGATATTGCTTACCAATTTAATCTTGAATACGATTAAAAAGAAAGTAGGTCATGTCCATGTTAAATAGAAATAAAAGAGAAAATTTATATAAAGGGATAACATATGGTGCTTCGTTTATATCTCTTGGTGTATTATTGCTGATTGTAGGATATGTATTTTTAAATGGATTTAGATTATTAAATTTTGATTTAATTACCAATAATTATACTGCAGTTACTTATATTGCAGATCTGGATGAAGGATTTGAGTTAGGTAATTATACAACAAGTAAAGAGTTTAATGAAGAGACTTTTTATTCGGAAAAATGGGGGCTAGCATTAACTGATGATACTGATTTACAAGGTAAAAATGTGATTGTAGTGACTTATGTTCATCCTGATTCACCACTCCATACACTTCAAAATAAAGGTGTAGGTGATCCTAATTTAGATTTGAGAACTGAATATGAAGTGATCAGAATTGCATTTGATGGTGCAGCAAGCGCTTTATCAAGCCGTGGTGCAGAAAACATGATCAATCTCCTTGATCAACAAGATAATATTAGAGAATTAGAGTTTGCGACCACGGGTGGAGGCATTAGAGGTTCTATTATTACAACACTTTACTTAATTGTATTAACCCTCGTATTTGCCCTTCCTATTGGTATTGGTGCAGCAATCTATTTAAATGAATACGCAAAAAATAATAAATTTAATCGTATGTTAAGATCATTTATTGAAACTTTAACTGGTGTACCATCGATTATTTATGGTCTCATGGGTCTAGCCATATTTGTACCCATAACCATTAGACTAACATCAGCAACTACAGGGAATCTAATTTCTGGTTCAATGACTTTAGCAGTAATTCTATTACCAGTGATTATTAGAACGACAGAAGAAAGTTTAAAAGTTGTTCCTGATGATTATAGATTTGCAAGCTTAGCTTTAGGAGCAAGTAAAACACAAACAGTGTTTAAAGTCATTTTGCCGAATGCATTTAGTGGTATTTTAACAGCAACATTACTGGCAATCGGTAGAATTATTGGTGAAAGTGCTGCGTTAGTATTCGCAATCGGTACATCGATTAAAGATGACGTGTACCTAACAGATAGATCAACCTCTTTAGCAGTGCATATATGGTCGATGATGACTGATGAACCTGCAAATATAGAGTTATCATCAACGATAGCATTAATTATCTTGATGATTGTATTAGTATTAAATATATCAATTAAGTTGGTATCAAAAAGATTTATGAGAAAGTATGGTGTAGTCAGATGACAATAGTTGAAAATAAAAAAACATTTGAAGTAAAAAATCTAGATTTATATTATGGTGAAAAACAAGCTTTAATCAACATAGAACTACCGATTTATGAAAAAGAAGTTACAGCGCTAATCGGTCCTTCTGGATGTGGGAAGTCCACATTTTTAAGAACGTTAAATCGAATGAATGATTTGGTTGAATCATGTAAGATTTCTGGTGATGTTTCATATCACGGACAAAACATTTATGATCAAAACACTGATGTTATTGGACTTAGAACGAAAGTCGGTATGGTTTTCCAAAAACCTAACCCCTTTCCAATGAGTATTTATGATAACATTGCTTATGGTCCAAAATGCCAGGGTTTAAAAAACAAACAGGAGTTGAATGAAATTGTTGAAACTAGTTTAAAACAAGCAGCTCTATGGGATGAAGTTAAAGACAGGTTAAAAGAAAGTGCATTGTCGTTATCTGGTGGACAACAGCAAAGACTTTGTATTGCTAGAACGATTGCGATGAAACCAGAAGTGATACTAATGGATGAGCCGACTTCTGCGCTTGATCCGGTTGCAACCGCAAAAATAGAAGATTTAGTGGTAGAATTAAAGAAAGATTATACAATTGTTATCGTAACACATAACATGCAACAAGCTGCGCGTATATCAGATAAAACAGCATTCTTCTTAATGGGTGAGCTCGTTGAATTTGGGGATACAAATCATGTATTTTCAACCCCAGAAAATAAAAAAACAGAAGAATATATCACCGGTAGATTCGGGTAAAAAGGAGAAAAAATATGACATTAAGACAACATTTAGAAGAAATGATTGAAGAACTAAAAAAACAAGTTGCAGAGATGGCAGATCTTGCCTTAAGTAATTTAAGAGAAGGTTTGGATGCATTTAAAAATAATGATTTAGAGCTTGCTAAAGTAGTCATCAAAAAAGATGACCAAGTTGATCAGTATGAAGAAGAGATCGCTAAACAGGCGTTAAAAATTATATGGAGAGAACAACCAGTCGCAAGCGATCTTAGGCTGGTTACTGGTATTTTAAAACTCATTACAGACTTAGAGCGTATTGGTGATCATGCTACAGATATCGCAGAAATGACACTTCACCTAGAAGGTAGTCTAAATAAAAGAGTTTTACCAATTACATCTAAAATGGCTGAAATTGTTGAAGAAATGGTTTTATTAAGTATAAAAGGATTGGTTCATGTGAATGAAGAAATTGCACAAGAAGTCATTAAAAAAGATGATTTAGTCGATGAATTATTCCAACAACTCATCACAAAGATGACAACTGAACTAAAAAATGATAAAATTGATGCAAATGAGCTCATTTATGTGCTCATGGTTGCTAAATATTTTGAGCGTGTTGGTGATCATGCAGTAAACATAGCACAATGGATTATCTTCATGGTTAAAGGAACACATAAGAATACATTGTTATTCTAAAGGAGGGGCATATATGCCAATGATTTATTTTGTAGAAGACGATCAAGCTATTCAATATGTGATTGAAAAAACGATTGAAAATGCTGGCTTTAAAGGTCAAGGCTTTTCTACTGGAGAAGCATTTATGCAAAGTTTTAGAAAACAAAAACCAGATATGATTTTACTCGATGTGATGCTACCTGATACATCAGGGTTAGATTTGCTGAAATTGATTAGAAAAATTGATACCCATATACCGGTTATGATGGTATCTGCACTACAAAATGAAATGGATAAAGTGATAGCTCTGGACTTAGGTGCCGATGATTACATGACAAAGCCATTTGGCGTTTTAGAGTTAACATCACGTATCCAAGCAAGACTTAGAACCCTTCAAGGCGATTATATTTTCTCGCTAAAAAATGTGAGATTAAATGACAAAAAACATACATTTAAAATCAACGAAGAAGAAGTTTATTTAACAAATAAAGAATATGAAATATTAAAATTGTTATTAAAAAATCAAGGTGATGTTGTTTCTAAAGAAATGATTTTTAAATTTGTTTGGGAAACAGATTTTATTGGTGAAACAAGAACATTAGACATGCACATCAAATCATTAAGACAAAAACTAAGAACAAATGACGCGCATGTAGAAATAAAAACTATACGTGGTGTGGGGTATCATATCGAATGAAAAAAGCCGTCATTAGAAATAACATCTTACTTTTATTAAGTGCATTTATGTTGTTTTTTGTGATTGTTTTTTTAGCCATGTATCATTTCGAAAAAAGACATCAATCATCGATGATGTCTTTTTTGTTAGATGAAGTTGTTACAAGTTACGAAAACTATAGCGAATCAGATCAAGATTTTGTGAGTTCATTTGATCAAAGCCAAAGAAGAATAACTATTTTAGATCAAAATGGATTAGTCTTAGCGGATACACATGATGAAGAAATAGGGCAAGATAAAAGTGAGAGACCTGAAATTCTTGATTTAGGAGCAGTGTACATCAGAAAATCTGACACGATTAATGTCGATTTACTATATATTGCTAGTCGTCTAGATGATGGCACATATATAAGGGTTTCTATTCCATTAGAAACACAAATCAGCACCTATCGTCAAGTGATGTGGGCATTAGTCATCAGTGCCTCATTCATTTTAGTTATTTACTATTTTGGATTAAAAAGAGTTAATGAAAATTTATTAAAACCTTGGGATAAAGTCAAAGATGGTATGGTTAGACTTAATCAAGGAAAATATCAGATGATGAGTTTAAATAGCCCTTATGAAGAAATCAATGAAATGCTTCATGAGATGAACCAAATCAATTATGAAACATCAAAAAACTTAAATAAAATTCATAATTATCAGGAACAGCTTAGATTTATTTTAAGCGAAATTAGACAGTCTATATTGTTATTTGATCATCAAAAAAAACTCATGTTCTTTAATGATGATGCAAGCATATTATTCGACTTAACAGATGAATATTTGAATCAAGAAGGATATAAGTTTATTAGAGATGTCGAGCTTAATAAGGCGATTGATAGTGTTTATGAGCACAACAAACCATTTCAAAAAGACTATAAAGCTAAGGATAGAATTTATGATTGTTATATTTATCCTCTACACAAAAACGAAGAAGATGAACATCTTGCAAGTATTTTAATGGTGTTAAAAGATGTTACTGAAGAACGACAAATAGGACAGATGAAAAGAGATTTCTTCTCTCATGCATCTCATGAACTAAAATCACCACTGACTGCGATCAGAGGATATGCCGAATTAATTCTTTATGACATGATTAAAGATCAAAAAGAAGTTAAGGAAAGCTCTAAAAAAATTATCAATCAAACTGAGTTTATGTCAGCGCTTGTTGAAGATATGCTGATGTTATCAAGATTAGAAAACATTAAGGAAGAAACATATCAAGATATAAAACTTCATCAGATTTTAGATGAAGTCCTAGATACACTTAATCAACCTTTAAAAGAAAAAAATATGAAAATCAATATCATACACAAAGAAGATATTTCATATTACGGTGATCCTTTGGATTTTACTAAGTTGTTTAAAAACCTGATTGAGAATGCTTATAAATATAGTGATGACAACAAGACGATTTCACTTGAACTAAAAGCAGTTAAAGATGAAGTTTTATTTATTGTTAAAGATCAGGGTAAAGGCATTCCTAAAGAACACCAAACACGCGTGTTTGAAAGATTCTATCGTGTCGATAAAGGTAGACTTGATGGTGGTACAGGTTTAGGACTAGCAATCGTTAAACATATTGCGATCAAATATCATGGGAAGATTAATTTGAAATCGAGCCTTTCAGAAGGTACAACCATCAAAGTTTCTTTTAAGCGTTAATATGAAGAAAAGGAGTTATCTTTGTTAAAATGTATTTGATATAAAACGTAAGGAGTTTAAAAATGTCAAAATTATATATGTTAACAAAACCTAATTGTCCTAATTGCAACAAATTAAAGCTTTTTTTAAAGACCGTGTTAAATAATAAATATCAACATGATATTACCATAGTAGATAAAGAAGAGAACTTTGATTTCTTTGTAGAAATGGTAAAAAAATATATGGTATTAGCTTTACCTGTACTAATCAAAGATGACGATATCTTAATAGATATGAAGCCGGATTTGGTTAAAGCATTTTTACAAAAGCATACTGGAAAATAAAAAAAGAGCAGTAATTCTGCTCTTTGTCATTTATATATGGCAGGGATAACAGGATTCGAACCCGTACTAACGGTTTTGGAGACCGCTGTGCTACCATTGACACCATATCCCTAACAGCATGTATAAGTATAGCATAAACAAAGATTAAAATGCAATTGTTAAAAAAGAAAAAAGACGAAAATTTACTTTTCGTCTTCAACATCATCTTTAAAGATTGCTTGATTGGATACTTTAACTTCCTTTTCTTGTTTCATTCGCATTCTTTGTCTTACATATTTATGGAAGAATAAGAAATAAGTAATCATGAGTACAACTAAACCATAAATAAACATGATTCTCCACATCACACCATTATATCCTGATAAATCGTCTTTTTCGGTAACTAAATTAAACTGAATGATATCATCTTCTGTAAGACCATCATCACCAAAGTCATCACTTAAACGATAAGATTCAGGATCGATCGCAAAATTGCTATCTTTATGATCGTCGTGTACAGCATCTCTATATTCAGTAGTAGAAGCAACAAAGAATGGGATTTCATCAAAAACATAACTGCCATTATCATTTGTTTCGCCATTAGAATACTCTAGTGTTAAAGTCTCGATAGTTGCATACTCAGGTTCAGCATTTTCATCATCGTTTTGAATCAACATATAATTTACAGCATCAAATAAAAATAATGCAGGAACATTGTAAATACTAAACTTTAATATAGGATCATAAATAATGCTGCCATTGTTTTGATACTCTTCATTAACCAAGAGTGTTTGATGAGATAAAGTTACTGACATTCTTATAATAGGGTTATCGATGAGTTCATCGTTTTCAGTGATCTTAATATTATTAATCACAAACATTAAACCATCGTATTTTTCTTCTCCATAAGAAATACCAATAGCATAAGCAGATAAATTAAATTGATAATCGCCTTCGTCACTGATGTATTCATAAACTTTTGGAGTTTCACGATAATAATCAATCGTAAGAGATGTCATTAATCCCTTAAGTAAAGTTTCATCATCGTCTCTATTTTCTCTAATCTCACCATCATAATATTCTTGTAGTTTCGCAGTATATGCTAATCTAAATACTACAACTGAAATAAATACAATTGCAAGCACATAGATGGATCTACCTATCCATTTCATCATGTATATCACACCTTTCGTAAAGTATGATACACGATAATTTATAAATATACAACTAAAATAAAAAAATTACATTATTTCACTTTACAAATATGAAATTTATTGTATAATAGAAATTGCGCTATGATATGGCGACCGTGGCGAAGTGGTTAACGCATCGGGTTGTGGTCCCGACATTCGAGGGTTCGATTCCCTTCGGTCGCCCCATAATAGCATTTAGGCCCATAGCCAAGGGGTAAGGCAAGGGACTTTGACTCCCTCATCGTTGGTTCAAATCCAGCTGGGCCTGCCATTTAAAAGTTAGAGAAGCGACCTGTCGTTTCTTTTTTCTTTTTAAAGTAAAAAACCTTTTATTTCAATAGTATGAAATAGGAGGAATAAAAACATGAAAAAAATATTTATTTTTATTACAATGATTTGTTTAAGTTTAATCTTATTGCACGGAGAAAGTTATGCAACAGTTGAAACGCTTCCTATTGGAAAAAATTATTTAGATGTTTCAACATTATTTGAAGTTGGTAATGAACCAAATGTCTATCAAAGTAACACAGAGTTTAAAATTAATAATGGACCAACCTATACGCTTGTGATGAGTAGACAGGCTGTTTCTGTTTGGTATGACGAAATACAAACATTAGAAGCCGAAATAACTTATGTGAATGCTGCAAACCCCATGCCTTTGGCTTATCAAAAAGATGAAGTTAATGAAAGAGTTTATATTGAATTTACACCAAATGATGATTATCTTTTAATCGAGATTTTGCATTTAGATGCTTCAAATTTTGTTGCACCATATGAAATCATTTTATATGAAGGTACCTATCAAGATTTCGCTGGTTTTGAACCATTTATTGATCCTAATGATGTCTTAAAATATTATGGGCAAATAAAAATAAACTACGATAATCTTTTAACAACAGAAACCATCTCTTCATATATTACAGCACAATCACCATCAGGATTAAATCTATCTAAGCAACTTTCTTATGATACTTATAGTCAAAGTGATCGCTTGCCTGGAAATTATGAAATGATTTATGAAGCAACTTTCAACAATATAACAAAGCAATACATTTTATCTGTTTTAGTTGAAGATTTAACTGCACCGGTGCTATCTTTATCTGAACCAATAAGGATACCTTTATCTGATAAAGTTGATGTCAACACATTAACATCATACATAAGTGTTACAGATAATGTTGATGTTTTATCACATGAACATTTAGCTATTACGTATGATACTTATACATCAGCTACAACTGTAGGGATCTATCAGATAACTGTCGATGTTACTGATTCAAGTTTGAATCATACTTCACAAACGTTTGATGTAGAACTATATGATAATCAAGGACCTATTATAAGAGGCTCATCGCAAATTTACTTGTATGTAGGAGATACACCTTTAACTCACGAACAAATTCTAGGTTATTATGTGATCACCGATGATGTCGGAGTTAATCTATCTAGCATTCGTATATCTCATGATGGATATTTGCTAAACACTGAACCAGGCATCTATATGATGACCGTATCTGCCAAAGATACATCAGGAAATACATCGACAAAAGACATTTATATTCATGTAATTGATAACCGAGGACCGGAGTTTAATGTGAACGATTCATATATCATTACAACAACACCAACTCAAATAAAGTCAGCAGAGGATATTATAACTTGGTTATCACAGACACTAGAAAGTGAAGGTGTAACAGCTACAAATATATCTATAGATCATAACGAATATGAACATAGAGCAAGTAAATCAGGTGCTTATTATGTATATATGAACTATCAAGTTGATGATCAAACATATCAAACACGTGTTCTCATAGATGTTGTTGACGAACCGGGGTTTAATATGTTATATTTATTAGGAATCATTCCAATTTGCGGACTCATTGTTCTTTCTTCGTATATATATAGAAAGAGAAAATTAAAAATCTAAGATTATTTCAAAAAAGAATTGACACTTTTCTAAAAAAAAGGTATAATTCTTTTTGCGCGGGTGTGGCGAAATTGGCAGACGCACTAGACTTAGGATCTAGCGCCTTACGGCGTGCAGGTTCAACTCCTGTCACCCGCACCAATTACTCAAAAGAAGCGACATTGTCGTTTTTTTATTTGAAATCCTAAAGTTTATAAACTTTTTAAACTTTATTAAATATATGTGAAATTTCGAGAAACCCTTAAAAAAAACCTCCAAATGCGTTATAATGAAATGTGGGAAATGCTCATATCAAAAATGGAGGTTAACTATGTTAAAGGTAGGAACAAAAGTTCAGGATTTTTCTTTGCCTGATGCTTATGGAGAAACACATAGCTTAAAAGATTATTTAGGAAAAAAAGTAGTGATTTATTTTTATCCAAAAGATAATACTTCAGGATGTACAGCACAAGCCTGTGCATTTAGAGATTCATATGATCAATTCAAAGAAAAAGATATCGTCGTCATTGGGATTTCCAAAGATAGCGTAAAAAGTCATAAAAAGTTTGTTGAAGACTATGACTTACCGTTTATCTTATTAAGTGATGAGGATGTAAAAGTATGTTCATATTTCGGAGTATATGTTGAAAAAAGCATGTACGGTAGAAAATATATGGGTGTAAATCGTTCAACATTTATTTTAAATGAAGAAGGCGTTATTACTCACGTGTTTGAAAAGGCATCTCCAAAAGAGAATGCAGCTGAGATTTTAGAAGTATTAACTTAATACTAGAATCAGGAGGAAGTATTTATGGTAGCTAAAAAAGTTATTAAATCAATGGATGGTAACGAAGCAGCAGCATATTGTTCATATGCATTTACAGAAGTTGCTGGTATATATCCAATTACACCATCCTCACCAATGGCACAATACGTTGACCTTTGGGCTTCTGCAGGTAAAAAGAATTTATTCGGCATGCCTGTGAAGATTATCGAAATGCAAAGTGAGGCAGGCGCTGCTGGTACAGTGCACGGGTCATTACAAATGGGAGTATTGACTACAACATATACTGCATCACAAGGTTTATTATTAAAGATACCTAACATGTATAAAATCGCTGGTCAAATGTTACCAGGTGTTATTCATGTTGCGGCTAGATCTATTGCTGCTCAAGCACTATCAATCTTTGGTGATCATCAAGATGTTATGGCAGCAAGACAAACAGGATTTGCATTCTTAGCATCTACATCTGTTCAGTCTTCAATGGATTTAGGCGGTATTGCACATTTAGCAGCAATCAAGTCAAGTATTCCATTCGTTCATTTCTTTGATGGATTTAGAACATCACACGAAGTTCAATCAATCGAAGTTTTAGATTATGAAGTATTTGATCGATTATTAGATAGAGAAGCTGTTGCGAAGTTCAGACAAAAAGGATTAAATCCTGAAAGACCTGTAACTCGTGGTACAGCTCAAAGTGATGATGTTTACTTCCAAACAAAAGTATTACAATCATCACATTATGCACAAGTTCCTGATATCGTTAATGAGTACATGCAAGAAATCTCTAAGGTGACTGGTAGAGATTATGCACCATTTACTTATTATGGTGACAAAGATGCAACTGATGTTGTGATCGCAATGGGTTCTGTGTGTGAATCAGCTAAGCAATCTATTGATTATTTAGTAGGTAAAGGTAAGAAGGTTGGTTTGCTAACTGTTCATTTATATAGACCATTTAGCACTAAATATTTCTTAGACAAAATGCCTAAGACTGTTAAGAGAATTACAGTGTTAGACAGAACAATGGAACCAGGAGCAACTGGCAACCCATTATACTTAGATGTTAAATCTATTTATTATGATAAAGAAGATGCACCTATGATTTTAGGTGGTGTTTACGGATTATCATCTAAAGATACAACTCCAGCGATGGTTGTCTCAGTATTTGAGAATATGGCTGGTGCCCAAAAAGACAAGTTTACTATTGGTATTGATGATGATGTCACACATACATCGATTACCTATGATAAGAATTTAGACTTAACTGATGCGAACACTACAGAATTATTATTCTTCGGATTAGGTTCTGATGGTACAGTTGGGGCTTCTAAAAATATTACTAAGATTATCGGTGATAATACTGACTTATACTCACAAGCTTATGCGTCATATGACTCTAAAAAAGCTGGTGGTGTAACACGTATGCACTTAAGATTTTCTGACAAACCTATTCGTTCTACTTACTTAGTTAATTATCCTAACTTTGTATCATGTTCAACTGATACATATCTAACAAAATATGATATGTTAAAAGGATTGAAACAAGGTGGAACATTCTTACTAAATACACAAACACCTGCAGAAGATATTGAAACGTTATTACCTAATAAAGTTAAACGCCAATTAGCAATTAAAAAAGCTAATTTCTATATCATCAATGCAGTTGACTTAGCTTATGAAATTGGATTAGGTCGTCGTATTAATACAATTATGCAATCTGCATTCTTTAAGTTGAATGAACACCTAATGGACGCAGAAAAAGCAAATGAATTAATGAAATCATATGCTAAAAAAACATATGGACGTAAAGGTGATGCAATTGTTAAACTTAATGAAGAAGCAATTGACGCTGGATATAAGAACATCGTTAAAGTTGATGTTAAAGCTGAATGGGCAACATTAACTGATGAAGTAGAAGCATCTCATGATAGCCGTCCAGATTTCGTTAAAAAAATCGCTGATATCGTTAACGCAATTGAAGGTGATTCACTTCCTGTATCTGCATTCTTAGGTTATGAAGATGCACATATGGAAAATGGTGCTTCTGCATTTGAAAAACGCGGTATTGCAAATTACGTTCCTGAATGGAGAAGCGAAAACTGTATTCAATGTAATCAATGTGTGTTCGCATGTCCACATGGAGTAATTAGATCATTCTTAGCAGATGATCAAGAAGCAGCAAACGCACCTGAAAGCGCAAAATTCATTGATGCTAAAGGTAAAGACATGGCAGGATACAAATTCTCAATTCAAGTATCTACACTTGATTGTACAGAATGTGGTGTCTGTGTTGAAGTATGTCCTACAAAAGAAAAATCACTTGCAATGGTACCAATTGGTGATGAACTTGCTAAAGGTAGCCAAGAAACTGCAAATTATTTCTTCAACGAAGTTACATATAAAGACTTAGGTGATAACAATCCTAAGAACTTAAGTTTCAGACAACCTCTATTTGAATTCTCTGGAGCATGTGCTGGTTGTGGTGAGACACCATATGTTAAAGCACTTACTCAACTTTATGGAGATCATTTAGTGATTGCAAACGCGACAGGATGTTCATCAATTTATGGTGGATCATTCCCTGCAACTCCATATACGACAAATGCTGAAGGCTTTGGTCCAGCATGGGCAAACTCATTATTCGAAGATAATGCTGAGTTTGGTTTCGGTATGAGAATCGCTTATGAAACTGTAAGAGATAGAGTACAAACATTATTAGCAGACCATATGAGTGAAATGCCTGAATCACTTCAAGCATTAGCTAAAGAATGGATTGAAAATAGAAAAGATGCTTCAATCACAAGAAGATTAAAACCAGAAATGGTTAAAGAACTTGAAAAGATTGATAAACCATATGCTAAAGACTTACTTGATATCAAAGATTACTTTGTGAAGATTTCACAATGGATCCTTGGTGGAGATGGTTGGGCTTATGATATTGGTTATGGTGGTATTGACCATGTTATGGCAAATAACGAAGATGTTAATATTTTAGTACTAGATACTGAAGTTTATTCAAACACTGGTGGTCAATCATCTAAATCAGCGCCTACAGGATCAATTGCGAAGTTTACAGCTGCTGGTAAGAATACGAAGAAGAAAGACTTAGCTGCAATCGCTATGAGCTATGGCCATGTTTATGTAGCTCAAGTATCTTCAGGTGCTTCACAAGCTCAAGTTGTTAAAGCAATGAAGGAAGCTGAAAGCTATGATGGTCCATCAATCGTTATCGCATACTCACCATGTATCGAACACGGTATTAAAGGTGGTTTAACTAATTCTGCTCAACAAGGTAAGTTAGCTGTTGAATGTGGATATTGGCCAACATTTAGATTCGATCCAAGAAGAGAAGCTGAAGGAAAGAATCCATTCCAAGTTGACTCAAGACCTCCGGTATGGGATAAATACCATGATTATCTACTTAATGAAGCAAGATACTCACAACTTGCACAAATCAACCCAGATCATGCTGCTGAATTATTAGATAAGAATATGCAAGATGCTAAGAAACGTTGGAAGATGTATCAAAGATACCTTGCAATGGATTACTCATTAGATCAAGAATAGTAAAAAAATAGTAAAAACTGTACGATGTTTAGCATTGTGCAGTTTTTTTTAGTAGAAAAGTTTTGACTTTTTCCTAAAAAAGATTAAAATAGTATAAAAGAATAGCAGAAAGGAAATTTATACATGAGCCAAACTTTTTTAAAAAAGTTTTCTTTTAGTATCTTCATGTTGCTTTTGATATTTACTTTAGTTGCATGTGATCCTGAAGAAACCCCTGAGGATCCTATTGATCCAGTAGATCCAGTTACTTATGTTGTAACATTTGATACAAATGGAGGAGGTGAAGTTGCTTCTCAAACAATTGAAGAAAACAAGACAGCTACTCTGCCACAGGCACCAGAAAAAGAAGGATTCAATTTTGTTTATTGGTACCTTGACGATGAGAATGTCGCGTTTGATTTCTTGACAGTCATCACGGAAGATGTAACACTTTTCGCACTTTGGGAAGAAAAAATCCCTGAAGGGCCAACCGAAGAAGAACTGATTATGCTTGATATCGAAGCATTTGACAGCTTCGAAGGACTTGTTGTAACGACTAGTAGTCTTGAACTACCAAGCAAAGGTGAAAATGGAACTGTATTATCATGGTCATCATCTGATCCTACTGCAATCACAAGAAGAGGCATTGTTATTCCTAATCCAATCGGTGGAGAAGATAAACAAGTTACTTTGACACTTAATACAAGAAACGGTGATACAAGATTAACATTTACTTATGATTTAGTTGTTAAAGCAAAAACTGAAAGTGTCATTACAAGTGAAGTAGAACTCCCTTTTGAATCTACAACAAACGAATATACAGTCGCAAATGGAACTTTACTGACATATTATGTAGATGAAGGGCATGTACCATACGTCAATTTACAAGATTATATGAATTTGTTGAATGGATTTGTCTATTCTGATGAGATTGAATACTTATTTGATGCTGAAACTCAAGTCTTAACCATGACTTATGATGTCACTTATGATAATGACACTGAAGATCCTCTTGATGATGAGACATATACGTATACAGCATTATTGGATTTCGTAGAAAACACGATTACTGTAGATGATATGGCATTTTTTAGTGGTTATGTTCAATCAACCGGTACAAATTATTCTGAAGGATTATCGTATTTAGACGAAATGTATATCGAAGATGGTGACCAAGTTGTCTTTGATTTAGATGCTTACCGTTTTGATATGATTTATGATGATGGGGCGTATGTCATGCCTATTCATATTATTAATCTATTATTTGCTGGTAGTAGCTATTATAATGTTTATTATCACGTCGATGGTTATAAAGGCATTTATGCATTTGGTGAAGAACCAGAAACATTTAGAACAAGTGTAGCAAATGATACATCAGTACCTGCAGATGTTCAGTTAGCAACATTTGATGCGTTTGCATTTACTCTAGATTATTTATATGGTCTCAAAAAGACCAATAGCGTAGTTACGTATTATGATCAACTTTATGCAAACGTTCAAGGATTCTTAGGTGTTTCAACAAGCACAATAAATAATGCATATAGTGATTTTGTATTAGAAAACTTAGATGAACTGCATTCATCAATGATTTACACAACGGTCTATGATGATGTTGAAGGTGAAACACCTAGTTTATCGATATTAGATTTAGGGCCTAGAGTTAAATCTTGGTATGATGTTTTATTCTCAGTTCAAGATGCAATTGATGCAAGATGGCCAGATGGAAATATTCCGCCATATCGAATCATTGAAAACACTGCAATCATCTATCTTGATGGATTTGTAACGAAATCTGTAGATGATGATGAAAGTGTTGTTGATAGTGACGATTATATGAGAGATGCAATTGAAGCTATGTTTATCGAAAATCCAAATATAGAAAATATTGTTGTCGATTTATCATATAATACAGGTGGTAATTTAGGTGCATTATACCGAGTATTAGGATACGTAACAGAAAACCCTATAGAAGTAAATTATCAAGATCCACTGACGAATGAAAAACAAACGTATTGGGTAGAAGTAGCTACAAACGCAGTACAAAACGTCGATTGGTACTTTTTAACATCAAAAGTAACCTTTAGTGCAGCAAACCTTATGGCTGCAATCGGAAAATATCAAGGTATTGCAACTATTATAGGCTCAACGTCAGGTGGTGGAGCAAGTTCAATCATACCTGTTATATTACCTGATGGCTCTATATATCAATTAAGCAGCTTAAATGTCTTAAGTTATAGAGAAGGATCTGATGTAGATGGCTGGACATATAATGATATTGAGTATGGCGTAGAACCTGACTATTTCTTGGCAGTTTCTGACCTTTATAAAGATCAAGCCATTCTTGACTTAATAAATGCTATTAAAGATGGTACTGCAACACCATATGCTTCTTCATAATAGAAACAATGTATTCAAAAGTATTTCAAACACAAAAAAACTCATATGATTTCTATTTACAAAAGAAGAAAGTGGCATAATGTACCTATAAATATTATAAAAAAGGTAAAATTTTAACTATTATAAAACGTTTTCACATGAAAACTATAGAAATTTCCAAATAACGTGATATAATAGTAAAAAATAAAAGAAAGATGGAGGAATGAAAAAAGTATGATTAAAAAAAGTTTATTAGTATGGCTTTTACTTATCTCAGGCGTATTACTTGCTGCTTGTGGTTCTAAATCATTTACTGTAACATTCGATAGCCAAGGTGGAACTGCTGTTCCTGCTGTTGAAGTTGAAGAAGATGCATTAGTAACTGAACCTACAGCACCAACAAGAGAAGGCGTTGATGGTAAGGCATATAGTTTCACTGGTTGGTTTACAGACGAAGCTGCAACAAGCGCTTTTGATTTTGAAACACCAATTACTGAAGATGTAACATTATATGCTGGTTGGACATTAAATGTCGTTGTTAGTTTTGAAACTAAAACTTCTGAGACTTTAGATCCAGTATTATTGGGTGAAGATGGTGGTACAGTGACTAGTGCACCTACACCTACAAGAGCTGGTTATGAGTTCGGTGGTTGGTTCTTTGGTAGACCAGGTTTAACTTGGTTAGAATCAAGTGCAATTGAATTCCCACTTGAAGTAACTGATTCAACAACATTATATGCTTATTGGGAACCAATTGATTCAAAAGCTGTGAGCTACGCTGCAGGCGAAACTTATACATGGAGTTTAACTGCTGATACAGCATTAATCTTAAACCCATTAGTTTATCGTTGGAGTCATGAAGATGCTTTAGTTGATTTAATGGCTACTGCCCTTTATTCAACAGAAGTTGACTGGGAAACAGCAATCGCTGATGGTGTTGCTGATTACATGGGCGATTTCTCTAAGATTGAAAATAGAGAATTCTCAATTGAAGCTTTAGACTATGTTAATATTTTAGTCGGTGCTACAAGATTCCCTGTCGATTCAAATGGTGATGAACACTTAACACCAGAAGGTAGATATAATCGTGATGCTGCAAGCAGTATTATGGATACTACATGGACTTACCATATTAGAGAAGACTTAATGTTTGAAAATGGTGTAGCGATTACAGCTGAAACTTTCGAATATAGTTTACAACAATATCTAGATCCACTTCAAAATAACTTCCGTTCTAATATTTTCTTCAAAACTGAAGAAAACAGAAGTGGTTATCCAATTGCAAATGCTTATGAATACTTTACTGGAACAGCAACTTGGGATCAAGTTGGATTTGAAATTATTGATGATTACACATTCTCAGTAACTACATTTGAACCAGTATCACAAGCAAGTGCTGTTGGATTTGGTAATAACTTAAGACTTGTTGAACCAGCTGCTTATGAAGCTTCATTAACTGCTGATAAGACAAATTCAACTTATGGTACACCTGCTAATCCTTATGTATCATATGGTGCTTATATCATTAAATCTTGGGATGAAAACCAAAGAGTTGTAATGAATAAAAACTATGACTATGTATTAAAAGGTACAATTAACTATAAATCACAAGTTATTGAAATCGTTGATGATGTTGATCAAAGAATGCAATTATTTGAAGATGGTCAATTATCTGTTGCTGGATTAACTCAAGATTATTATGCACAATATGCAGAAAATCCAAATGTTAAGAAAGAATGGGATGGATATCCTCAATATATTATTCTTAATACTAGAGGTTCTGTTGCAGAATACGGTGGAACACACGAAATTCCAGAAATCATGTTAGACAAACGCTTTAGACAAGCATTATTCTATGGTTTCGACAGAATTTATTATGCAAATAATGTTTATGCACCAAATACTGCATCATTATTACATGTTCCTATGGATACAAAAGCATATAACCAAGATCCACTATATTACTCAGAATCACCACAATATTTCCAAGTTCTTGAAAATGCAGATATTGATCCAGAAACTATGGGTTACATCCCATCAAGAGCAGTTGATTTATTCAACGCAGCTTACAATGACTGGGTAGCAGATGGAAATACAGGTCCTGTTACACTTAAATTAGCAGGAACAGATGGACCATTTGAACTTATATTATATCAATATGTAAAACAAAGTTTTGAAGAACTATTTGGTACAGATAAACTGATTGTTGAAATTTCTACAAACCCACAAGAAGCTCATGACGCAGTATTAGACCGTATGGACTTTGATATCGTGTTAACTTCAGTTGGTTTTGGTACTTCAACTGGTATTCAATGGCAATATGGAGCTATCGGTGGCTTTGCTGGTGAATTCTGGCATGGTTTTGGTTTAGCTAATCCATTTGATAAATCTGCAATTTCTGAAGATAATCCAAAGGGTTATGCATCATATTGGATTGAAGATTTAGAAGTTGATCTATCTAACACTTGGGCTTTCTTAGAAGAACTTGGTTTAGATGAAATTGGCGACAATGAAGACTATATGAAATGGTATAACTGGTTACAAGAAGAAACAGACCCAGACACTGGTGCAGTTGTTAAACCTGCTGGTATCCTTAGAGAAACAATGCAAGATGTAGCAATCAGTCTATATGCTGACTCTACACCATTTGATGCTACTGCTAAAGAACCATTCCCAGGTGCAACTACAGATGTTTATAACATCGTAGCAGCTATGCATGAAGCAATGATGGATTGGGTTAACTTAATTCCAACAGTTACTCGTTCTTCAGCTATCGTTTATGCTGATAACGTTGTAATCACATGGCCATTCTATCACGGCGCATTTATTTGGGGACCAAACAGATATCGTTACCTAAATACTGATGCTGATTTCGCTGATGGACTATATAATCCATACGCACAATAAGATTCATTATAAGTTTATAATTTAGAGAACTACTATGTAGGGGTATTTAGTCAAACTAAATACCCTTCATATTGTCTATAAAGCTCATTAAATTTAGATAATTGAGTTAAATATAGACTTTGAAAAAACTCAATTATCTAAGTTTAACCCAGCTTGAAAAAGTATCACATTTATTATAAAAATATAATAAAATCTTCGGTGATCATAAGTAAGATTAAGTGATATATTTATCACATTTTTTAAGTAATCTTTTAAATCGTAATTTCAAATTTTCCTAAAAGTTATTTGTGACAATGATGCTTATTGAAAAACTGAGGTTTTTATGATATCATAGTCTAGAAGTTTCACATATTCACTATGTGAATATTTTTAGTACACTAAAAAAGTCAATTCATGAGGAGTGATGAAAGTTGTTAAAGTATTTTGCAAAAAGAATGGGGTTAATGGTGATTACCTTTTTTATCATCATCTTTTTATTCTTTATCTTCATTAAAATGTTACCAGACAATTATGTTCCTGTACCAGGACAAGGTAACGATTGGTACGAAATTCATAAGGCCAGAGAAGGTTGGGATCAACCCATCGTTGTACAGTTTGGTTTATGGATTAGAAACATCGTAACTGAAGGATCATTTGGTTTTTCACACATTTTGAGAAGAGATGTTTCTACGATTTATTTTAGTAAAATTCCAGCTTCAGTACAAATCAATATTGTACCTTATTTATTATCTATACCATTTGCTATTGTATTAGGTATAGTTGCGGCACTTAATAAAAACAAATGGCCTGATACCATTATTTCAATTGGTATTATGATTTTTATCTCTGTACCATTTTTTGTTGTCGCTGTATTATCACAATATTTATTCTATTTTAGATTAGGATGGGCACCAGATTATAAGATTGCCACCGCATCTGAGTTTGCAGAACTTGGAACGATGTATGGCTTGAGTACTTATATATTACCAGTAATCGTATTAACTGTTGCCAGCATTCCAGGTTTTGCACGTAGTGTTCGCGCAGAGCTAACTGAACAGTTAACTCAAGATTATATGCTACTAGCGCGTTCTAAGGGATTAACAAAGAGACAAGCTGTCTTTAGACACGCATTAAAAAATGCGCTTATACCATTCTTGCCAGCGATTTTCATTGGCGTAGTACTTGTTTTTAATGGTGGTATCATTACAGAACAAATCTTTAGAGTTGATGGTACTGGACGTATCTATTTATCAGCATTTAGAAGTAGGGATTATCCGCTGTTGATGTTAGTTAATACATTTACTCAATTTATTGGCTTAGTTGCAGCAATTGTAAATGATGTTTCATATACATTGTTTGATCCAAGAATTCGTGTAGGAAGTGGGAAGTTATCATGATAGATATTGATAAGAGTAAATTAGTTTTCGCTCGTGAAGTTGATGAGAAAATACTCGATCAACCACTAGAAACAAAAGAAATTGGTTATTATAAAGATTCATGGAATCGATTCAAGAAAAATAGAGCGTCACTCGTAGCGTTCATCATTATATGTATAGTGTTGTTTTTTGTAATTTTCGGTCCATATATGAAAAAATATGATTTGCCTGAAAGAGACTCAACTAATGCTGTTCGTCTTGGTTTTTTAACACCGAAAATTCCAGTTTTAGAAGAGTTAGGTATTTTTGATGGTACAAAAACTGTTACTAGAGGTAAAAGATTTTTAACATACATGTATCATTCTGAATTTGGTGAAGGTATTATCTTGTCAGGTATGCCACAAGAGTTAATCGATGATCCAAATCATCCGGATTATGCTGATGTAGATTCTTTAACTGTTAAAGTAGATTATTATGCATATACTAATTATATTACTTCATTCATGCCAGAAAGATATTTTGGTATTATTGACACGAATATAGCAAATAACGAAAACGTTGACCCTCTTGGGGAAGTAAGAAGAACACTTACACAAGATGTTTTTGATGAGTATTTAGAAAAAAACTATATTATTGATATATTAGCAATTCGTGAGATTACTGATCAAAATGATCCATCAATTAAGTATTATCAATATGAAGTTAGGTTAAATCAATTCCTTACATCCATAGATCAAACTCCAGAAGACACATATTTCTGGTTTGGAACAACTAGAGAAGGTCGTGATTTATTTACTGAATTATGGAGAGGTGCAAGAATCTCTATTTTAATGGCAGTTGCTGTTGTTATGATTAACTCAATTGTTGGTCTAACGATAGGTGCGATTGCTGGATATTATGGCGGTCTATTAGACTTAATGTTTGACCGTTTTGTTGAAATTGTATCAGGTATTCCATTCTTAGCTGTATTAACCTTATTAACATTAAGATATGGTAGTCCATTCTGGGTCATTGTCTTAGCGTTTACGTTAACTGGCTGGATTGGTTCTTATGGAACAGGTCGATTACAATTTTATCGATTTAAAAATAGAGAGTATGTTTTAGCTGCGAGAACTTTAGGTGCGCCAGATAAACGCATTATGTTTAAACATATATTCCCAAATACTTTAGGACTTATTGTTACAGGATTAGCTCTTGCAATTCCAATATTTGTCTTTACTGAAGCAACATTCTCATTCTTAGGTATTATTAACTACCAAGATGCAATCAGTGTTGGTATGCTTATTCAACAAGGTCAAGCAGTGATGCAAGTACATCCACATACACTATTATTCCCTGCGACATATATTTCAATTTTAATGATTGCATTTAACTTGTTTGGAAACGGATTAAGAGATGCATTCAATCCATCATTGAGAGGAGTAGAATAATGGCAGAAAAAATTTTAGAAGTTAAAGATCTAGCGATCTCATTTAAAACTCAATATGGTATTTTACATGCAATTAGAGGTGTTTCTTTCGATTTATATAAAGGTGAAACTTTGGCAATCGTAGGTGAATCTGGATCCGGTAAGAGTGTTACATCTCGTGCAATTATGGGATTATTAGCTGGTAACTCAATTTATGAAGACGGAACAATCATGTACAAAGGTAGAGATTTATTACAAATTGATGAAAGTCTTATGCATGAAATTCGCGGAAGTAAAATTTCCATGATTTTCCAAGATCCAATGAGTTCACTTAACCCAATTGTTAGTGTCGGTAAGCAGATTACAGAAGCATTAAGATTCAAGCTTGGTATGCCAGATGAAATGGCTAAAAAAAGAGCAATTGAACTCATGAAATCTGTTGGTATTCCTGAACCTGAGAAAAGATATAATCAATATCCTTTCCAATTTTCAGGTGGAATGAGACAAAGAATTGTTATCTCTATTGCGCTAGCAAATAATGCAGAGATTCTTATTTGTGATGAGCCAACAACATCATTAGATGTTACCATTCAAGGTCAAATTCTTGATTTGATTAATGAACTGAAAAAGAAAAGAGATTTAACAGTTATCTTTATTACGCATGACTTAGGTGTTGTTGCAAATGTTGCAGATAGAATTGCAGTTATGTATGCAGGTAAAATTGTTGAAATCGGAAAAGCTGATGAAGTTTTCTATGATCCAAAACATCCGTATACATGGGCATTATTATCATCTATGCCAAATTTAGCAACTTCAAGAGAGTTAGATGCGATTAAAGGTACTCCACCAAATATGATTTACCCACCAAAAGGTGACGCTTTTGCACCAAGAAATAAATACGCATTGGAAATAGATTTTGAAGAACAACCTCCAATGTTTAAGGTATCAGATACACATTACGCTGCTACATGGTTATTACATCCAGATGCACCTAAGTGTGAAGTTCCAAATGCAGTTAAGCGATTAAAAGAAAACAGAGGGAGTGTAAAATAATGAAAAAAGAAAATACTTCAACTGTTGATTATTCAAAAAAAGTTTTAGAAGTCAAAAACTTAAGAAAATATTTTTTCTCTGGTACTGGTAAAAACAAACTTGCTGTACCAGCAGTAGACGGTGTATCTTTTGATGTGCACAAACGAGAAGTTTTTGGTTTAGTTGGTGAATCTGGATGTGGAAAGACTACAACAGGAAGAACAATCATTAAGTTATATACACCAACAGATGGAACGATTGATTTAGATGGCGTTCGCATTTCTGCAGGATACCAAGGTAACAAAATTAGAATTAAAGAAATTAAACAAGAAGCAAAAGAAAAGATTGCTTCATTAAATGAATATAACCGCAAGGTTCTTGATCTAAAGAAAGAGTTGAACCAAAAAATTGAGCTTTTAAAAGGTGATTTAGAAAGCATTAGAAAGCAAGAAAAAATCGACCTTAAAAAGGCACAAGATCCAATTGAAAACTACAATGCTACATTGTATGAACTGAAAAACAAGTTCAATTTGGATGTAGAAAATGTAGATTATAATTTTCATCTTAAAAAGAATGAAATTCTTGGCCACATCAATAATACTGCTGCAAAAGAATATGATTACGAACTAAAACTCGCTTTAAGAAGATATCAAAGAAGAATTGAAGCATTAAAAGAATCAGCTGCTTTAAAAGCAGAAGTTATTAAAGAAAGAATGGAAGTTCAAAAGGAAGAGTATTTGAAGCTCAAAGCTCAAATTGATGCTAAATATGAACCTTTAATTAAAAATGCTGAAAATGATATTATTGATCACAAAGCTGCAAACGAACAAATTAAGCAATTAAAAGCTCAAAGAAATCAAGAAAAAGCCGAACTTAAAAAGCAATATCTAGAGCAAAAACGTAGCGTTGTATATCCAAACAAAACTGAGATCAATAATGAGCTTAAAAAGATTAAACTAAGTTACAAACAAAAGGCTGATGAAAAATTAGCCGAAATCAATCAAGTCAAACAAGAATACAAAAACCTTATTGACGGTATTTCAAAAGATAGTACTAGTACGGTTGTTGATAAAAACTTAGTTGAACAAATCAAGCAAGAAGCTAAAGAAAAAATCAAAGAACAAAAAGATATTATTGATGAAATTAAAAAGACTAATAAGTCTCACGAAGCATTAGAAAACTCAAGAAAAATGCAAATGATCTTCCAAGATCCAATTTCTTCATTAAATCCAAGAATGACTGTTAAAGAAATTGTTGGAGAAGGTTTAATTATTCAAGGTGGTTACACTGATGAAGAAATTAGCAAAAAAGTTGGAGAAGCACTTCAGTTAGTTGGGTTAAGTGCTGAATATGGTACAAGATATCCACATGAGTTTAGTGGTGGTCAAAGACAAAGAATTGGTATCGCAAGAGCACTTATTATGAATCCAAGTGTTATCATTGCTGATGAACCAATCTCTTCATTAGACGTTTCTATTAGAGCTCAAGTCATCAACTTATTAACAAAATTAAAAGATGAACTTGGACTTACAATACTATTTATCGCACATGATTTATCTGTTGTAAGATTTTTCTGTGATAGAATAGCAGTTATGTACTATGGTAAAATTGTAGAGGTTGCACCAGCAGAAGAATTATTCAACAATCCGATGCATCCATATACAAAATCATTGCTTTCTGCGATACCTCAACCAGATCCTGACTACGAGAAAGGCAGAAAGAGAATCGACTATAATCCAAGAATGCATGATTATAGGATTAATAAACCTGAACTTAGAGAATTAGCTGAAGGGCATTTAATTTATGCCAATGAACAAGAGTTTGTTGAATATAAAAAAATATATAAAGCATCAAATCAAGAAGCTAAACCTAAGAAAGAAACTAAAAAAACAGGAGGAACTAAGAAATGAAAAAAATACTTCTTGTAGTATTCCTCATGGTTAACTTACTAGTATTAGCATCATGTAGAGATAATGGAAATGATGAAAAACTAATTAACGTTTTATTTTTTGCTGGTAATAATGTAACATCTGTAGATTCTTATATAGATTTAAAACAAGGTGAAAAGATTGAACAACCAGATTTACCTGAACGAAGTGGCTATACTTTTACAGGTTGGTATAAAGATATTGAAAAAACAGAATTATGGGACTTTGAAAATGATGTCCTTGGTGATAAGACAATCATTCTTTATGCAGGATGGGAACCACAAATTTTAAACTTATATTTTGATCTAAACGGTGGTACGATGTTAACAGATGATTATCCGACACAGTTTACTGCTGGAGATTCATTTGTTTTACCAACAGCAAGAAGAACAGGTTATACATTCTTAGCTTGGTATACATATGATTGGGAAGATGAGTCATCAACCATTCCTGGTGATAAAGGTTATCAAAATACTCCAAAAGATCAAACAGAAGATCTTTATTTATATGCACATTGGGATCCAATTATTGTAACAGTTTCATTTAGAGCAAATTATCCAGTTGAAGGTGGACCTGCAAGTCCAAATTCAATATCTATACCTTATGGAGATGTTATAGATTTCCCTGATATGGAAGATACAGATAGTTATGTGTTCCTTGGTTGGAATTCACGCTCTGATGGTGAAGGTACTTGGTATGTCAATGGAGAAATATTTACAAGATCTCAAAGATTGACGGTTTACGCTATATGGCAAATCAAGTAAGTCAGCCAATTGAACAACTAAAACACTACAAAAAAAAGAGAAACAAAATTCTCTTTTTTACTCTTATACCCCCTGTAGTGTTTTTAATCCTGTGGGCATTTTTTAATTTTGTATTAAATATTAACCCAGATATTCTGCTGAGTATTTATATTCCACTAATCATCGGATATTTGGTTTATGTTAATTTACTAAGGGGTAAACTTTCTTATTATAGTATGTATTATGATTATTATCATATGCTCACCTATCAAGAAGGCATCCAGAAAGTTAATGGCAAACTTTATACAAAATCGTGGCTTTCACAATTTGAAACTGATGGATATACAAAGACATTAGAAACTAATGACTACATTGTCTATCTGCAGTTCTTAACTAAGCTCAAAAATGTTTCTAAGTCTGGTCATGTCATGAATGTTGTCGTTGTTGCAAAACATAAAGATGTCGACTTTTATAACGAAGAACTTCAAAAACATGTCGAGGAAAAGCTTAGAGAGTATGATGAACATGACAAAGTGAGCAAACATTTGTTTTTTCAGTTTAAACGCTATGAGAAGATAGATGATCATGCGAAAAATGAGATTAATCAAATTGTAAACTATAAACATAACAATCAACATTTAATTCATATTAATATTGGATACTCAAATGAACAAGGTATGGCATATTTTCTTTGTCCAATAAAGAGATATCCAAGCAAGTATTACTATTATAGTTGTCAACAAATCAAAAAGTATAGTAAAATAAGGGTGAATGACAACTAGCGATGTATGTGAGTAACATACAAACAACGAAAGGAGTAAAGATTTCATGAGAAATCTTATACATATAGATGAAAGATGAGCAAAAGATTATGCTTGATGAACAAGAAAACTTTCTAATAGAAGATGATCTAGAAGAAGAAATATCTGAAGCACAAGCTCCTAAAAAAAGCGCTGAAGAAATACGTAAGCTGAAAAGAAGAAAAGCAATCAAAAAACATTTGATAAGCGCACTAGTAATGACTGTTGTTTCAATACTGTTATTCATATTTGGACTGATTTGGCAAAATGATACCAGCCTATTGGCAATTACTGATGCTTTGTGGCTTGTTGTCGTTATAGAATTTTTTATAGGATGGACGTTCTTTGTTTATAATTTAAACATATTTTCTTCTATCATTTATTCAACAAAATCATTTTTCCTAATGATTACAGGTAAGAAACCAAAAATAGATTATTATACATATATGAAAAAAATTGAAGATGATCCGATTCCTAGTTATTATTATAAAGTAATTTTTATTTCCACATTTATTCTATTAATTCCTGCGGTCTTATTGCTTGTTATATATTTTTAGAAAAGAGGGTATGATATTGTGAGATTACTTAGGAAATACAGAAAAAGAGCTTCAAGAAGACATGATAACGATAACGAACACTATAGAAAAGGGTTGAAGTATCAATTTGGTGTTGGTATTAAAAGAGATCATGATTTAGCACTGGATTGCTACAGGCAAGGTGCTCAAGAAGGTGATTTTTTATCACAGCAAAAAGTTAAGTATAGCAAACTCAGTCAAAGAGACTTGATGATCAATCTCATTGTCATGATTATAGCAATCACAATCGGTATTATTTTTAACATTTTATGGATTAGTGTATTTGTTATTGGTGTGACAATTGCCGTTTTTTCAATTATAGGTACACAACATTATTGGCATCGTAAGAGTTTTGCTTATATTATGAACTGGACTTCGTTTTTCTTAACAACGCTTCTAATTATCCCGATTTCGACCATCATTCCATATTTTAATGGCATCACATGGATTCCAATTACCATGATGTTTACCATTGGATTCTTTGTTTTCTTTGGAGGTATTCTTTTATTTATCAGTGAAAAAGAGAAACAAAATATCGTCATATTTGTATCAGGTTTATTCATACTCGTATTGACTTTTGCAGCATTATCATTTGAAACACCTGGGAAAAAGTTTATTGTTAGAGAAGTTGATGGCGGAGTAGAAATCGCAGCTTATCGATCATCAGATACTCATGTTGAGATTCCTAAAAGAATCAATAATCAAAAAGTCGTTTCTATTGGACCATCAGCATTTTACGGAGAACCCATCGAAAGTGTTATTGTACACGACGACATCATAGAAATTAAAGATTATGCATTTGCACATACGAGAAATCTTGTAGAAATTGAGTTGCCAAAGGATATCATTTTATCAACTGGAGTTTTCTATGGAGCCAGTAGTTTAACAAGTGTAGACTTACCGGATAATATGACGAGTATCCCTGATGAGTTATTCTTTGGAGCAACCAAACTCAATCAAATTGAGATACCAAATACGGTTACTTCCATTGGTGATCAAGCTTTTGCTTATACATATGCTTTATCAGAAATTGAGATTCCATATGGTGTACTCAGTATAGGTTCTGGTGCATTCATGGCTAATCATTTCACATCGCTTGAAATCCCAGATAGTGTATCTACTATAGGAAGTTTTGCGTTTGCAAACGCTCCGTATTTAGCTGAAGTCAGTTTATCAACTAACATCAGTAAAATCAGTGATAATTTATTTCAAAATAATTATAGTTTAACAACATTTACAGTACCTAATCACATCATTTATATAGGTAAAGAGGCTTTTTTAGGAGCAATCAACTTAGAAAGTATTAGTCTTCATAATCAAATCACCCATATTGGTGAAGGTGCATTTAAAAATAATTATCAATTGGATAATGTTTCAATTCCTAATTCCATCACAAGTTTAAGTCCTCACTTGTTTCAACAAGCAAGATCTTTAAAAAATATTACTTTGCCTAGTACATTAGTTGGCATTGGAGATCGTGCATTTAGTGGTGCATCAAGTTTAGAACAGATTACATTACCAAATAGTATAACCCATATTGGTAGTGGAGCATTTGAGTATAATACAAGCTTGACAAGCATTGATTTACCAAGTAATCTAACATTTCTTGGTAGTGGAGCATTTTACGGAAATACAGCATTAACTGAATTAAACATACCAAATCAAGTTAAGAAAATTCAATCTGATTTATGTTATGGTTGTGAAAGTCTAACAACAGTTACATTCGCAAACGATATAACAGAAATAGGAGATCACGCATTTTATAACAATCAGATGTTAAAAAATATCGTGATTCCAGGTACAGTCACTTCAATTGGTGAATATGCATTTTATGGAAATAGTGAACTTGAAACAGTTACGATAAGTGAAGGCGTATTAGAGATAAAAGCTTATGCATTTTATGGCAGTTCAAGTTTAAATGAAGTGAATTTACCAGCATCTCTACAAACCATTGATGATGGGGCATTTGGAGGATGTTTGGCACTTGATGAAATATATCTACAAAATAATTTAGTAACGATGGGACATTATGTCTTTTATGGATGCTCTAATCTAACCATTTACTTACAAATGGCTTCAGTTCCAGAGACATGGACATCAAGTTGGAATCCAGAGGATTTAGATCTTGTCTTATCACACAACCCATGATAAAAACATAGAATAAACAACAAAAAGAGTGACCCTTGATTAATAAAATAAAAAAGGACTTCTTAGGAAGTCCATTTTTTTAGGGAGTTAACTTTTTTATGATGATACCTGTGGATGGCAGTCCAAGTATATCAAGCGTAAGTAACACGCTGTATTTTGGGAGAAAAATACATTAATTGCAGTATGTTGATATAAAAGGTCAACGACTACACATATATAATAACATAAAAAATTGAAAGTCAATGTAAATTTACATAAAATTTTCATTGAAAACGTTTCCCTATGATTTATCGATATAGTTAGTATATTATTAGATATATTTTGGGAAATAGTTTATAATAGTAATGGTAAATAAGGAGGAAATTATGGCAAAATTAGAAATCAAAAACCTTCATGTAGAAATCGAAGGCAAAGAGATATTAAAAGGCGTAAATCTTTTAGTTAATTCTGGAGAAGTTCATGCAATTATGGGTCCAAACGGTACTGGGAAATCAACACTTGCGAGTGCACTGATGGGACATCCAAAATATGAAATTACTTCAGGTGAAGCATTTTTAGATGGTGAAAACATTCTTGAGATGGAAGTTGATGAAAGAGCTCGTGCGGGCTTATTTTTAGCTATGCAATATCCAGCGGAAGTTCCAGGTGTTACAAATAGTGATTTTATGCGTCAAGCACTTAAGGCAACTTCAGGTCAAGAGGTTGGATTGTTTGACTTTGCGATTAAGTATGAAAAAATGGTTGAAGAATTAAAAATGAGACCAGACTTAGCGCATCGCTATTTAAATGAAGGTTTTAGTGGTGGAGAAAGAAAAAGAAATGAGATTCTTCAACTTAAAGTATTAAAACCTAAATTTGCAATTCTTGATGAAATAGATTCAGGATTAGATGTAGACGCATTAAAAATTGTTGGTGAAAATGTAAGTGGTATGGTTAATGATGAGTTTGGATGTATCTTGATTACACACTATCAACGTATCCTAGATCATATTACACCAACTAATGTACACATTATGATCGATGGTAAGATTGTAATGAGTGGTGGAAAAGAACTTATCGAAAAAATTGATAAAAATGGTTACGAATGGATCAAGGATGAATTAGGTATAGATTTTGAAGTAGAGGAAGCGTAATGGAATCAATTGTTATTAAGAATCATGAAATAACATCAAACATTCCAAGCGGGTTTGTTTTTGAAAATCAAAAATTAATCATTCCTAAAAATAACCATTACCCAGATCCTATAAAAATAACGATTGAAGACGATAACAACGAGGATTTGACAATCATCGTATCAGAACATACAAGTATTAAAATCATTTTAGAAATTGCAAGTACAGATTTAATAGAAAACACGTATAAGCTTAATTTAATCGCAAAAGATAATAGTCAAGTTAAATATTTACTTGTTAGTGAATTAGAAAGTAACAAAGCATTGCTAGAACATTATTTTACAGCACATAGAGATGCAAAATTAGATTTAATTGGTGGATTTGTAAGCAATGTCATCGAAGCGAAAATGCATGTAGATCTTATTGGTGAAGGTGCCGAAGTTAATATGAGAGCTGTTGCAGTATCATCAGATGAACATAAACAAAGTATTGATGTATTGATTGTACACAAAGCACCGAACACATTTGGTAATATGACAAACATAGGCATAGCAAATAAATCAGGTAGAATATTACTTAATGGTGTTGAAAAAATTGAGAAAGGTATGAAGAATGCAAATGCTTTCCAAACCTTAAAAGGTATTATTACTTCAGATAAGGCTGTTGTCGAAGTAAATCCAATACTACTTATTGATGAATATGATGTTAAAGCTGGTCATGGTGCTACCATTGGTAGAATCGAAGAAGAACAACTTTATTATCTGCAAAGTAGAGGATTGAATAGAGCTGAAGCTGAAAAATTAATTATTAATGGATTCTTAAAACCAATCATTGATGAAATCGATGATGAACCATTAAGAGAAAGATTTGTAAATCTTGTAAACTCAAGAATATGATAGATGTAAAAAAAATAAGACAAGATTTTCCTATATATAGTAAAGAACCTAAATTGACATATCTTGATTCAGCAGCATCATCTTTAAAGGTGAAATCTGTCATTGATCAAGTTGATCAATACTACCAATATTTAGGTGTAAATGTGCATCGTGGTGCTTATGACCTAGCGTATGAAGCAACAAGACTTTATGAAGCATCTAGAACAAATGTATCTAAGTTCATCGGCGCAAACGAAGACGAAATCATCTTTACAAGAGGAACTACATCAGCACTTAATATGGTTGCTTATGCGTATCGTGATATTTTAAAGGAAGATGATGAGATTATCACATCTGAATTAGAACATCACTCATCAATTCTTCCGTGGATGATGACCGCTAAAAAAACCGGTGCATCCTTAACTTATGTTCCTCTTACAAAAGAAGGTAGAATTACAGTTGAGTCATTTAAGAAGGTCTTAAGTGATAAAACTAAAGTTGTAGCATTAACCTATGTGTCAAATGTCATGGGATATCAAACGCCTATCGAAGAAATCATACGTCTAGCACATGCTAATGGGGCTATAGTCGTTTTAGATGCCGCACAAGCTGTTCCACACATGGCAGTTGATGTAAAGGCTTTAGATGTTGATTATATGGCTTTTTCAGGTCATAAAATGTTTGGTCCTTCTGGTATAGGTGTCTTATTTGGAAAAAACCATCTACTCAACATGTTAGAACCCGTAGAATACGGTGGAGAAATGGCAGATCAAGTCTTTAAAGATCATGCAACGTGGAAAGAAGCGCCTTTAAGATTTGAGGCAGGAACACCGATTATTAGTGGTGCGATTGGTTTATCTGCAGCTGTTGATTACATTCAAAAAGTAGGATATGAAAATATCCATGAACATACAATGGCACTTAGAGATTATACCATCAAAAAACTTGAGGAAATTGATAGTTTAACCATATATAATAAAGAGGCAGATATTTCAACGATTACGTTTAATATCGAAGATATACATCCACATGACATTGCAACAATGTTAGATCAATATCAAGTAAGTGTCAGAGCAGGACATCATTGTGCTCAGTTAGTTTCTAGATTCTTAGGTGTAAACTCTACACTTAGAGTATCATTTCATATTTATAATGACTTTAATGATTGTGATGTATTAGTTTCAAGCATTAAAGCAGCAAAAGATTTTTTCTCATCATTTTAGGAGACTTACTATAATAAGTCAAGCAATAAATGATAAAAAATAGTAAAAGACCTCACATGGAAGCCTATATAAGTTTTATGAACAAATAAGAGGTAGCTACACCCTCATTTGATTATTTGAAATGTGAATGATCAAATGTCAGTTGGTTGACACCTAAATAGTATATCGTGCGTATTAGTTTTCTAACAGAGTGAACCATGGCGACTTTATGATGTTTACCTTCAGCACGTTTCTTAAGGTAATAATCATAGAGTTTAGGATTCAATCTTAAGCCCGCAAAAGTGATTTGCCAAAAAGTCATTCTAAGTAATCCGGATCCACGTTTGACGATATGTCCTCTGGTTTCTATTGTTCCTGATTGATTGACAGATGTATCCAGTCCAGCAAATGAAACAATTTGAGCTGGATTTGTAAAGTTTTTAAAATCACCAAGTTCGGCGATGATAATTGCTGCAGAGATGATGTTGAGACCTGGAATGGTTGTCAGTGTTTGATTGATATTTTCCATGAGATGGATGATTTCATGTTCAACAGATTCAATGATTTCAGTTAACGTCTCATAGTGTTTTATGGAGTGTTTAAGAAGTAACAGATCAGACTGAGTTTCATATCCAACTGATGATTTAGCTAAAGATTTAAGTTTTTGAACTCTAACATAAGATAATCTGCCTTTAGAGTGACTTCTAATGGATTCATAGTCATTGTTAGAAAGTTTCGAAATTCTTGCTCTGGATTTGAACTTTTTAAGGATGAACATCGCACTACTAGAGAGTCTTTCGTTAAAAAAAGGTTTAAACTCAGGAAAGATACGATCAAGGATGTTTGTCAGTTCAATGAGTGTTTTAGAACGATTGACCATTTGAACATGACGATACCTTACCAGTTGTTTTAATTCGTTGATGTGGTAAAATTTAGTATGTAAGGTCTTGTAGTCAACAGAACCTAGCATACTTGAAATCGTTTTGGCGTCAACTTTATCTGTCTTTGTCTTACGTAACGATAATGCCTTGGAAAACATGTGCGTTAAGTAAGGGTTAAATTCCAGATAAGTATAACCAGATGCCGTGATAAACTGTTTAAGGTTTGATCCATAGTGTCCTGTTGACTCAAGACCTATTCTTATTTCTTTTGACTGATCTAAAGATTTTAAGACCTCAAGAAATAAATCGAAACCTAAACGATTGTTATCAAAGCTGAATGCTTTGATTTGAATACCTGCTTCAGTAGCTATGAAGCAGTCGTGTTTGTACTTAGAGATATCAATTCCGATTAAGTACATAAAAACACCTCCAATATAAGTTTTAGCACTGGGTAAGTCACAGATTTCTTATTTATGTAGTCTTGTGATGAAGCGTCAAGCGCTAACTTACTGATTGACATTAAAAATAAGAACTGTGGTAAGAGTCTCCTCCAATAGTCAAAGCTATATATAAATGACACAAATCCACAGTGCTTAATTTAATTATAACAATAGAAAGAAAGGAAGTTATACTCTAACTATTATTACAGTTTTGAGTATACAAGGTCAAGATGAACTTAGAACAACTCTATAGACAAGTCATTATGGAACATTATAAAAACCCTAAAAATAAAGGATTTATCGCAGATCCATCATACATGACTGTACATTTAAATAACCCTAGCTGTGGTGATGAAATGACAGTTCAACTCAAAGTTGAGGATCATAAAATCACTGATATTAAACATCAAGGCACAGGGTGTTCAATATGTTGTTCAAGTGCTAGTGTGATGAGTGAATCATTAAAAAACAAAGACATCGGTGAGGCTACTGATATTATTCATGAATTTTACGAGCTGATTAAAGGATATCCATATAATCCAGATATTCTTAAAGGAGATGCGATTGTATATCAAGGTGTATCTCAGTTTCCTGCAAGAATTAAATGTGCAACATTAGCATGGAAAGCAGCTGAACAAGGATTATTAAAAATAAAGGAGGATCAAGATAAATGATGGATGACAATAAAAAGAAAATAGATGCCATTGTTGGTGATTACAAGTTCGGTTTTAAAACTGAAAGTAAAGCACTTATTAACACTGGTAAAGGTCTTAATGAAGACATTATTAGAGCTATTTCTAAATATAAAAATGAACCAGAATGGATGTTGGATTTCCGTTTAAAAAGCTACCATAAGTTTTTAGAACTTCAAAACCCATCATGGGGACCAGATTTATCTTTCATCAAGTTTGATGAAATCACATATTTCTTACGTGCAAGCGAAAGAGCAGAAACTAGTTGGGATGAAGTGCCTAAAGAAATTAAAGATACTTTTGAAAAATTAGGTATTCCAGAAGCCGAAAGAAATTATTTAGCAGGTGTATCTACACAGTTCGAAAGTGAAGTTGTGTATCATAATACCATGAAAGAACTAGAAGATTTAGGTGTTATTTATGTAGATACAGATACAGCTTTAAGAGAGCACCCTGAACTTGTTAAAAAGTATTTTGGAACTGTCATACCATACAGTGATAACAAATATGCAGCATTAAACAGTGCAGTTTGGAGTGGTGGATCATTTATTTATGTACCTAAAGGTGTGAAAGTACCGAAACCATTACAATCATATTTTAGAATTAATTCAGAACAAATGGGTCAATTTGAAAGAACACTCATCATCGTTGAAGAAGGCGCATATGTCAATTATGTCGAAGGATGTACAGCTCCAACATATTCAAAAGATTCCCTTCATGCAGCGATCGTCGAAATTGTTGTACATAAAGATGCAACATGTCGCTATACAACGATTCAAAACTGGAGTAATAACGTCATTAATTTAGTAACAAAACGTTCATTTGTCTATGAAAATGGACATATGGAATGGATTGATGGAAACATTGGTTCAAGTGTTAATATGAAATATCCATCTTGTGTATTATTAGGCGAAAGAGCAAAAGGAACAACCATTTCAATTGCCTTTGCTGGTCAAGGTCAAATCCAAGATGCTGGTGCAAAAATGATTCATGTTGCACCTAACACAACATCAACCATCATCTCAAAATCAATTAGTCGTGGTGGTGGATCAGTGAACTATCGTGGTAAAGTTGATTTTGGTAAGAAAGCAAAAGGTGCTAAGGCGCATGTCGAATGCGACACAATCATTTTAGATGACTATTCATTTAGTGACACGATTCCAACAAATGTTGTAAAAAATAGCGATGTTTTCTTAGAACATGAAGCAACCGTATCGAAAATCAGTGAAGAACAATTATTCTATCTCATGAGCCGTGGTTTAACTGAAGAACAAGCTACAGAAATGATAGTTATGGGCTTTATAGAACCATTTGCAAAAGAACTACCTATGGAGTATGCAATCGAGTTAAATCAACTGATTAAACTTGAAATGGAAGGCTCAATTGGATAAAAATTTTAAAAGAGGTATTTGTTTGAAATAAATACCTTTTTTTTGTACCATTTTTAGCGTAAAATAGACATAAGGTGATTTCATGAAAAAATTATTGATTCTAGCAGTTTTCATTTTAATCGTGACTGGATTATCGTCTTGTGTTAGACAAGTAACATATGATGATCTTTTAATGCAATACCAACAGGATGTTTATGCTCGAAATGATATATACGAAGATTATATAAAAACATATAATGATTTGAATCAGCATGTGATTCCAGCGATTGTTAAAGTGAATCGAACAATTCCGTTAAGTCAGACGACTTCCACAGGTTCTGGATTTATTTTTCATGAAGATGATGAGAATTATTATGTCATCACGAATTATCATGTGATTGAGTCTAATGGTTTTTATGCAACAATTACAGTGTATGATTATTTAAGTCAGGCATATCAAGCTGAGTTAATTGTAGCTGATCCTGCTTATGATCTTGCAATATTGTCTTTTCCTAAAGAGGATGACGTGCTTCATGTTTTAGTTTTTGATGAAGATATGTTGAATTACAGCGATCCTGTTTATGTGATTGGATATCCAAATGGACAAATTCATGGAATTACCATTGGAAAACTAGTTGATATTGATCAAGTTGACCTCGAATCTGGGGGTATATCTGCCATCGATTTTGAAATTTATATTATCGACGCTCCTGTTGAAACAGGAAGTAGTGGTAGTGTTGTTATTAATGAAGCATATGAAATCGTTGGTGTTATTTTTGCTGGAAATTTTAGAGAGAATCAAGATACTTCAACGTTTGCTTTTGTCGTACCAACCGAAAAAGTTTTTGAGTTTTTTGAGCTTTATGAGTTTTTACTTGAAGACGAGGTGACATCATGAAAAAAATATTAGGTCTCATTGTGGTTATGCTCGTCATTTTATTGCAAAGTTGTGGCATGATTGTGGTTGAAGAAGATACAGAAGAGTATCTTATGCTTTCAGATCAATACAACCAGTATATAACACATGATGCAGTTGACTTTGATGATTTTAAAGCACTGATGAACAATGTCACAAATCAAACAACACTTTCTGTATTCATGCTTGTAATAGAAACCAAAAATACTTTTAATAGAGTTACGAGTAGATCTTACCAAACTGCAACTCTAGTTGAGAATGATCTTAAGTATATGTATTTATTGACTACGTATGAAAAGGTTGATGAACGTGCAACTTCTATTGATTATAGTCTTTATGATGCATATGGTAACCTTTTAGAAGGTGAGCTATATGATCATGATGAAGAGTTATGTGTGATTCGAGTTGAAAAAGCAGGTACTGCATATCCTAAAGCTCAACTTGCAAAATTTCATCCAATGAATAAAGAGTTAGTTATCATGATCTCAAACGCTGATACGGTCTTAAACTTGCAAAAACTCGGGTTTTTCTTATATCAAAATGAAGCGTCTTATGTAGAGATCAAAAGTCTTGAAAGTGCAATTGGAAGTCCTGTTTTTAACTTGAAACTAGAGTTGATAGGTATTCAAGTTTCATATGGTGTTGAACATGCTTTACTTATAGACTATCTTGTTATTTCTGAGTTTTTAGATAAAGTTTTTTCTACATAAAGGTGGTATTTATGTATAAGTTTATTGTGATTGAAAGCAAACTAAATATTGATCAATATGAGTCGATGTTGCTATCGCTTTTTTCAGAGTTTATTGATATTGATAAAGTTGACAAGTATGATCATCAACTGATCATATATTTTAATCATGATTTGGAACATTCTTTAAAAGATGTCATCATTAATCTATCTCAAGATACTCTTGTTGATTTTAGATTATATGAATCTCACAGATATATTTTAAAAGAAGATTTGGAGCGAAGTCTTGATTTTATTAAGAATAAACTCAAGACGATTAGTTTTAACTTATACACTTATTTAGATGATCATATCATCATGCTTCATTTTATTGATCATTTGAATAAGTCATTTAAAGCTTTTGTATTTGGAAAATTTATGCATGATCAAATTATGTTAGAAACAATTAAGACATTTCTTGAGCACAATCAAAATGTTGGTTTAGCAGCAAAAGCATTATATGTTCACAGAAATACATTAACGCAACGATTGGACAAATTTTATCAAACGACTGGATTTGATGTAAGAAAGTTCATGGACGGATTGATCGTTTATCATTTATTAAGATTGACATAAAAAGTGTGCAACGTGCACATTTTTTTTTATTTGATTCCTTGTTATAATTGAATTACGATTTACAAATAGAAAGGAAATGAAAGATGGCTACTTTAAAATTAAAAGATATTAACAAAGTATACCCAAATGGTGTTCAAGCTGTATTTGACTTTAATCTACAAATTAGAGATAAAGAATTTATTGTATTTGTTGGACCTTCAGGATGTGGGAAATCAACGACACTTAGAATGATCGCTGGGTTAGAAGAAATTACTTCAGGAGAATTATACATTGATGATGAGTTAGTAAATGATAAAGCACCTAAAGATAGAAATATCGCGATGGTATTCCAATCTTACGCTTTATATCCTCATATGACTGTTTATGATAACATGGCTTTTGGTCTAAAACTAAGAAAAATGCCAAAAGATGTGATTAACGAAAAAGTTCAAGAAGCTGCAGATATTCTAGGTCTTACTCCATATTTAAAACGTAAACCTAAAGCTTTATCAGGTGGACAAAGACAACGTGTTGCCTTAGGTAGAGCAATCGTTCGTAATGCTAAAGTATTCTTAATGGATGAACCATTATCAAACTTAGATGCTAAATTACGTGTGCAAATGCGCGGTGAGTTAATTAAACTTCACAATAAGATCGAAACAACAACAATTTATGTAACCCATGACCAAATTGAAGCGATGACAATGGCTTCAAGAATTGTAGTTATGAAAGATGGTTATATTATGCAAGTTGGTGCACCTAAAGATATTTATGACAATCCAGAAAATATGTTCGTTGCTGGATTCATTGGTACACCTCCAATGAACTTTATCTATGGTAAAGTCGATAAGAGTGGTTTATTTGTTGCTGGTGAACATAAAGTTCAAGTTCCAGAAGATAAGATGGAAATCATCAAATCAAATGGTATGGTTGATAAAGAAATCGTTTTAGGTATTAGACCTGAAGACATTCATGATGAAAAAGTGGTTATGGATACTTACCCAGGAGCAGTACTTAAGTTAAAAGTTGACGTTGCAGAATTATTAGGATCTGAAACAAACATTTATACTCAAGTTAATGAATCTAATATTTGTGCAGTTGTAAATGCAAGAGCAAATATCTCAATTGGTGATGATATCAAATTAGCACTTGACATGAATAAGTCACATTTCTTTAATCCAGAAACTGAATTAGTATTAAAATTAAAAGATTAATTTAAAGGCCGAAAGGCCTTTTTTTTGAGGAAAAATATATGAATTATATTATTAATAGCAAGCTTGGATGTAATATATATCAAAAAAGCAATATGGATTATTTTAAAGGTAGTAGTATAAGTTATATTAAACAATTATGTCAAAAGCACTTATTTACATTTGAAGGATATCTTAAATCATGTAGAGTTGTATTTAAGTATAAATATAAAATACCTTTATATATAAGCAACTCAATACAACTGATTCCAACAAAATCAGCGAAGCATATGGATGTGATTTGGATCAATTATGCTCAAATCAAGCACTTTATGGTAAAAAATCAGAACTTATTGCTGGTTTTTCATGATGGCATGGAAAAAATGATTGAAATGAGTGAAATTGCATGGATAAAGCAAATTAAAAGGTTAGATATGATTAAATCCTATAAAGTAAAGCATTTTCATAGCTAATCTTATAGAAAATGTATAGAAATAGTGTTATAATAATAACGGCTTATAACAAGAACAAAAACTAATTAAGGAGGAAATCATATGGCTAAAAAGACTGTGAGAGATGTCGAATTAAAAGGAAAGAAAGTTTTAGTAAGAGTTGATTTCAACGTTCCACTTAAAGACGGTGAAATTAGTGATGAAAACCGTATTGTCCAAGCACTACCAACGATTAAGTATATTTTAGAAAAAGGTGGTAGAGCAATATTATTTTCACATCTTGGCAGAATTAAAGAAGCTAAAGATTTAGAAAAGAATAGCTTAAGAGTAGTAGCAAAAAGATTAAGTGAATTATTAAACCAAGAAGTTAAGTTTATTCCAGAAACAAGAGGTCAAGCATTAGAGGATGCTGTATCTGCATTAAAAGATGGGGAAATCCTAATGTTTGAAAATACCCGTTTTGAAGATTTAGATGGCAAAAAAGAAAGCAAAAACAATCCAGAACTAGGTAAATACTGGGCTTCACTTGGTGATGTGTTTGTAAATGACGCATTTGGTACAGCACATCGTGAACATGCATCAAATGTTGGTATTTCAAACAACATCAAAGAGACTGTTGCTGGTTTCTTATTAGAAAAAGAAATTAATTTTATTGGGGGAGCATTAGAAAATCCTGAAAGACCATTTGTTGCAATTTTAGGTGGAGCAAAAGTTTCTGATAAGATTGAAGTTATTAAAAATTTATTGAAGGTTGCAGACCGCGTTTTAATTGGTGGCGGTATGGCATATACATTCTTTAAAGCAATGGGTTATGAAATTGGCACTTCTTTATTAGAAGCAGACAAAGTAGACCTAGCTAAAGAATTACTAGAGATTTCTCAAGGTAAAATTTTATTAGGTGAAGATATCATAACAGGTAAATCATTCGATCCAGAAACAGAAAAAAATGTAAGAACTATTGATCAAATCCCAGCTGATGAAATGGGTATGGATATTGGACCTAGAACTGCTGAAAAATTTGATTCAATCATAAAAGAAGCTAAAACTGTTGTTTGGAATGGACCACTTGGAGTGTTTGAGTTTCCTAGATTTGCAGATGGTACGCGTCATGTTGCACAATCATTAGTTGAAATCAAAGATCAAGCAACAACAATTATTGGTGGTGGCGATTCAGCTGCTGCGGTCATCCAATTTGGATTAGAAGATGGATTCACACACATTTCAACAGGTGGCGGCGCGTCTTTAGAATATTTAGAAGGAAAATTACTGCCTGGTATTGAATGTGTTGATAACAAATAACATATGGTAAATATTGGGAAAAAAATAAGAGCACTTCGGTTAGGAAATAACTTAACCCAAGAAGAACTAGCAAACCGTTTAGAACTTACTAAAGGATATATATCTCAACTAGAAAACAATTTAACATCTCCATCGATGCAAACCTTATTTTCGATCTTAGAGGTGTTAGGAACTGATGTTCATGAATTCTTTAGTCATGAAGAAGAACAAACGGTGGTCTTCAAAAAAGAAGATTTCAATGAAAAAGAAAATGACTTACTAAAACACAAAGTAAGTTGGGTTGTACCAAACGCATTAAAATATGAAATGGAGCCTATCATCATCGATATAGAACCAGGTGGACAGTCTGAAATTGATAATCCACATGCAGGTGAAGAATTTGGTTATGTCCTTGAGGGGCAAATTACACTTGTCTTAAATAAAAGAAGATACGTGATTAGAAAAGGCGAAACATTTTATTATTTAGCAAATAAAGAACATTATTTGATGAATCCTAGTAACCAGAAAGCAAAGGTACTATGGGTTTCAACACCACCAATGTTTTAAAAGGAGAGATATAAATTATGGAAAAAGAAATTAGTATTAAAAGTACAACAGGACTACACGCTAGTCTAGCTGCAAAAGTTGTGCAAACAGCATCAAAGTATGCTGTAGAAATTGAATTACATTATCAAGACAAAGTTGTCGACTTAAAGTCAATCCTCGCTCTAATGAGTTTAGCTGTTCCTTACGGCGAAAACGTCAAAATTATCGCAAGAGGTTCTAGAGCTGAAGAAGCGATTAAAGATGTTTCTTCAATATTAGGATAATTCTATGAAAAGAATTCCTATGATTGCAGGGAACTGGAAGATGTTTAAGACAAAAGATGATGCATTAGCATTCATCTATGCTGTAAATGTCAAGGTTCCTGAAAAAGAAAAAGTTGAATCAGTGATTTGTGCACCAGCAATCTTCTTAAGAGATTTAGTGAAACGCGAGGGAGAAGATTTAAGAATAGGTGCCCAAAATATGCACGAACTTGACGAAGGTGCATATACTGGTGAGATTAGTGCAGGTATGTTGAAATCTTATGGTGTTGAGTATGTTGTGATTGGACATAGTGAACGCCGTGAGTATTATAATGAAACTGACGAATCAGTTAATAAAAAATTGATTCAAGCAGTTCGTCATGAAATCACACCTATCGTTTGTGTCGGTGAATCTTTAGAAATTAGAGAAAATGGCACAACAAATACGTTTGTTAAAGATCAAGTTGTTAAAGCTTATCAAAATGTTACTGAAAAAGAAGTTTTAAAAACAGTTATTGCTTATGAACCTATTTGGGCAATTGGTACTGGAAAAACAGCGACACCTGAACAAGCAAATGAAACCATTAAAGCGATTAGAGATGTATTAGTTGAACTTTATGGAACGACTATTGCAGAACAGATCAGAATTCTATATGGTGGCTCAGTGAAACCAAATAACGTTGATGAATTACTAGCACAATCAGATATTGATGGTGCATTAGTTGGTGGTGCTTCACTTGATCCAGAATCATTTTTGACACTTGTAAATGCAGCATTAAAATAAACTTATAAACATATAAAATCCACAGATGTGGATTTTTTTGTTATATCAATAACAACAAAAAAAGCAACCCAATTTGAGTTGCTTTCTGTTTGATAAGTTTATTATCTGTTGTAGAATTCGACGATTAATTGTTCGTTAACTTCTTGAAGAATTTCATTTCTTTCAGGATAACGCGCGAATACACCAACATTTGTTTCTTGGTCGTAAGTAACAAAATCAACTGATCTAAATTGTGCTTCTAAAGCTTCTTTTACGATTTTTAAATCTTTTGAAGCTTCTCTTAATTTGATTTGTTGACCTGGAACTAAACGATAAGATGGAATATCTACTTTTTTACCATCAACTAAGATGTGTCCATGATTTACTAATTGACGAGCTTGTGCTCTAGTTCTAGCTAATCCTAAACGGTAGACAACGTTATCTAAACGTGCTTCCAATAAACGTAAGAAATTTTCACCATGAATACCTCTGATCTTAGCAGCATCATCGAAGATTCTTCTAAATTGTTTTTCAGATACGCCATAAGTGAATCTAACTTTTTGTTTTTCTTGAAGTTGTAGACCGTATCCGCTTAATTTAGAACGACGTTGACCATGTTGACCAGGTGCATAAGGACGTTTTTTTAATTCTTTTCCTGTTTCAGAAATTGAATAACCTAAACGACGTGAAGTTTTCCATGTTGATCCAGTGAAACGTGACATAATTTTTACCTCCTATATTTTTTTGGTGGTAAAAATTGCAATTTCTTTAATCACAAGGTATCCCGATGTTCTGTTCACCATAAAGCAGAATGGCTACTAAGGGCTCCTAAAGGTAGGGATCTCACTTATGATAAAAAGTTGCCTGCTTTTTACCGACGCTATTTATTTTACCTTACTAAAGGTTAAAAGTCAATCAATTTTGTTAGTAAATCAACAAATGCTTCAAAGAAGTTTTTTAATTCGTCATCAAATCTTGATTTTACGGGACTATCGACATCTAAAACACCAAAAAGTTTGTTGTTAATGATGATAGGAACAACAATTTCAGATCTAGAATTCGAGTCGCATGCAATATGATTTTTGTGGGCTAAGACATCATCAACAACCATGGTTACTCTTTTTTCTGCTGCCTCACCACAAACGCCTTGACCAAGTGGTATGGTTGAGCATGCAATATGACCTTGAAAGGGTCCTACGGTTAAGACTTTTCCATCATATAAGTAAAAACCTGCCCAGTTGAGTGTATCAATAGTGTCATTGATAAATGCAGATGCATTTGATAGAAGTGCAATTTGATTTGGTTGTGTTTCTAATAAAGCTTTTGCTTGTTCAATATATTCTTTTATTTTCATAACTAATCACCTAACATATTATAACATATATGTTAAAATAATATATGGTGATAACATTGAAAAGAAAAATATTAATTAGATTTGGGGATTTAATGCTAAAAGGAAAAAACATTAATTTCTTCATAAAAAGAGTAAGAGCCCACGTTCAAAATAAATTAAAAGATTTAGAAGTATCATTTAAGTTTGAACACGATCGCATATATGTAGATTATTTATTAGAAGATGAAAAAGAAGTGGTAAAAAGATTAAAACAAGTACCAGGTATTTTTTCGTTTAGTATTGTTTATTTAGCATCACACGATATTGATGATATTGTAAGAGTTTCAATTGATTTACTCAACCAAGAAATCGATAAGCCATATAAGACATTTAAAGTTGAGACAAAAAGAACTGATAAATCATTTCCACTAACATCATTAGAAATTAGTAGAAAAATTGCTCCTATGATTTTATCACAAGTCGATAAAAAACTTATCGTTGATGTTAGACATCCTGAAGAGGTTTTGAATGTAGAACTTAGAAAAGATCAAACCTATATATATGTCTCTAGTATTAAGGGAATGGGTGGTTTTCCATATGGTACTGGTGGAAAAGGGCTCATGATGATGAGTGGAGGCATAGATTCTCCAGTAGCAAGCTATCTTGCGATGAAACAAGGCATTGAACTTGAACTCATTCATTTTGAATCAACACCACTGACACCGCTTGAGTCAACACAAAAAGTGATTGATTTAGCCAAAATGCTTACCAATTTCACGCAAGATGGACAAATTAAACTTCATATTATTCCATTTGGCGATATACATCAAGAGATTTTAAAAAATGTTTTTGATCCCTATATCATCACAGTTATGAGAAGAATGATGTACCGTATCGCTGAAAAATATGCAAGAAAAAATAAAATACTCGCACTCTTAAATGGCGAGTCAGTTGGGCAAGTCGCATCACAAACATTAAACAGTATGGGCGTTGTTGAAGCGGTGACGAAAATGCCTATTTTAAGACCATTAATCACGTATGATAAACAAGAAATCGTTGACATATCTAAAACAATTGAGACTTATGATATTTCGATCAAACCATTTAACGATTGTTGTAGCATATACGTCCCAAGAAACCCGGTTACTAAACCTATGGAAGTCTACGCGAAAAAATATGAAAACACATTTGATTATGAGTCTTTAATTGAAGAAGCTATCTCAGGTGTTATGACACTAGATATCAATCAACATACGGAAATAGATTTAACCTTACACGGATTTAGCGTTAAAGAAGCATATCAAAATTATATGAAAACAAAGGGTGATTCAAATTGATGATTGTTTCCAAACAAAATAAACAATTTAAGATATGGAAAAAATTAAAAGTAAAAAAATATCGTGATTTTCATGACATGTTTTTAGTGTATGGAAAGCACTTAATTGAAAAAGCAAAAGAGACGAATCAGTTGATTGAATTATTAACATCAAATCCAGATGTTGAAGGCACATTGATATCTAAAGAACTGATGGATGAATTACAGCAAACAGAAACTTATATCGATCAAATTGGTGTCTGTAAAAAAAAGAACACAAAAATCGAGTCTAAGAAGATTTTAGTTTTAGATGATGTTCAAGATCCTGATAATGTTGGTGCCTTAATCAGAAGTGCATCAGCATTTGGATTTAGACATATAATTTTGAGTCAAAAATCTGCTGATTTATATAATGAAAAAGTTATTCGTGCATCTAAAGGTGCTATCTTTGATTGCTATATTGAACGCGCAAATTTAATTTTTGAATTACCAAAATTAAAGCAACAAGGGTATCAAATTGTTGGTGCTGATGCGCATGAACAAGGAACACCAAAATACGATCAAAAAGTTGTTTTAGTCATGGGTAATGAAGGTCATGGATTAAATCAGGAAGTTAAAGATTTATGTGATCAATATGTTACTATTAAAACTGATCATGTAGAAAGTTTAAATGTGAGTGTTGCAGGAGGCATCCTGATGTATGAGTGGAGGGATAATAAATGAAAAGTACAATCACAGGTTTTTTCGATCATAAAGGAAAACTTTCACTAGAAGGGCAAATAGATGTTGCTGTTAAGCATGATTTAGATGCAATTTGTCTACGGTATTATGATCATAAACCATTACTTGAAATTTCAGATAAAGGCATTAAAGATATTTTGCAACAAACAAAAGATAAAAAAATAAAGATTGCAGCAATTGATACACTCATTGAAGCATATGACCTCAACAATGACGCAAAGGCTGCTAATGCTTTTGATGAGTTTAAATTTGTGGTTAAGCTTGCAGATAAGCTAAAAGTTAATCACCTGTTTATTAGATTACCTAAATTTAACGATGTCATTGAAGAATTTGAAAATATAAAGTTAAGATTAGAGCCTTGGATTACTCACGCTTCCAAGCATGGTAAAAAACTCATTCTTGTACCAGATAATGACTATAAAGCTAATACATATGCTTATGTAATAAAAAAGATGAAGACAAATATTTTGTCGGTTGCATTTGATCCGGTGTATTTCATGATGATTCACGAATCTACAACGACATCATATCGCATCTTAAAAAAGAAGATATCAGCGTTTATTTGTCACGATGCTGATTTTAAACTAAAACCAAAACTTATCGGATATGGAAAAGCAGATATTATTAATCTGTTTAAAAAGTTGATTAGGGATCGTTTTTCAGGATTACTTATGATGGATAATGAGTTCTATCATGAAATCTTCGAGCCTGAAGCTAAAAAAGAGGGATTTTTTAAAAAGATTTTTTCAAACAAGAAAAAGCAAGAAAAACAACAGATTGATGATTTGTCACGACGTATTTTCCCCAACGAAGAAACAAAAAATGTCACCTATGATGACATTTTGAGTAATCAGATTAAAGTTGTAAATATTGTGTTTAAAAAATAATTATTCAACTGTATCTACTGAATGATCAAGAAATTCGAATGCAGGTTTTGCATTTGGTAGATTATCAAATAGCTTTGTTGTATACATGATGCCATTAATATGATCAAATTCATGTTGGAAAACAATGCCTACATAGCCTTCTAGTTCTAGTTTTACTGGAATGAGTTGATCAGACTTTATATCATAATGGAGTGCTTCAAAAGTCACTGATTTATATCTAGGGGTGATACCTTCAGTTTCACGATCCACACTAAGACATCCTTCACCACCAGGTAAGTATATAATTTCTTGACTTTTACTTGTAAGCACCGGATTGACTAGAGCGTAAGAATAAAGAGTTCCATCAAAGTCTTGAACATGACAAGCAAACATACGTTTTGATACATTGACTTGTGGTGCAGCTATACCAACTGCTGGTCTAAGACCGTATTTTTCAACCATTTCTTCATTTTGAGAATTCTTTACATATTGTAATAAATCTTTTAATAGTTTTTTGTCAGCATTCGACAAAGGAACCTTGACTTCTTTAGCAACCATTTCTAGTGTCTTATGGCCTTCACGAATGATGTTTTTCATTAATATCATATTATACACCTCATATATATTATAACATAACTGGGAGGATCTATGCGCGTTGATAAGTTTTTAAGTTCCATGAAATTTTGTACACGAAAGCAAGCGAAATCATTTTTAGAAACCCATGAGTTTTTAATAGATGAAACTCGCATATTTTCACAAAGTCATAGTTTTGATCCGAACATTGAAAAGGTATATATTGATCGAAACTATGTTTATTATGAACATCCAATACATCTTATGCTAAATAAACCGAAAGGTTATATATCAGCAAATAAAGATCAAATGTTTCCTTGCGTAACGGATTTAATTAAAGAGCCTTTTCATCGATTTGACTTTTCGATTGCAGGTAGACTTGATTTAGATACTGAGGGACTATTGATCTTAACAACAGATGGACAGTTTTTACATGAGATTACACATCCAAATTATCACCTGCCTAAAGTTTATGAAGCTCACTTAGATCATCGATTTATGCATGACCAAGAGTTATTAGAAGGTGTTCAAATATTGGATGGAAAAAATAAACCATATGAAGCAAAGGCATTAGAAATCAGAAATGAAGGACAAATCGTCTTTATTACTATTGATGAAGGAAAATTCCATCAAGTCAAACGGATGTTTTCTTCTGTAGGATATAAAGTGCTATACTTAAAGAGAATAAAAATAGGAAAATTATCACTTGGAGACTTAAAACCAGGTGCATATGTAAAAATAGAAAGAAGGGATTTATTTGACTGAAATAATCATGCAGGCTTATAACGTACTTGAAGAAATACTAAAAGATCCTAAACTAAAAGAAATTAAGAAACTCAATCAAAAGTTAGACCAAGCTTATCCAAATGAGATCAAGGCTTTTGAAGAAGCTAAAATAAACTATCAAAAGGTTATGGATGAAGGTGGAAAATATCATCCAGACTATAAAGACGCAATCAAAAAGTTAAGTGAGTCTAAAAAAAATCTATATGAACAACCAGATGTAAAAAGATACCTATCATTAGAATTAGATTTTGAAACTGAACTCAACGCATTCTTAAATGAATTATCGAAAGCAGTTTCTGATCATGTGCCAGCTCCAAACAAGTTTGGAATGATTAAAAAAGGAGGTAGTTGCCATGTACACGAATAGAATTTCATATGTAGCCATCTATCATGGGAAACATGTCTTAAACAAGCTAAAAAATCTACCTGTAGATATCACATATATCTCGGAAAAGCAAAATTATGCTGTAGTTTTTTTTGATAAGAACAATGAGCAAATGATTCAAAAGCAAATGAAAAATGTGAAGGGGTTAAAACATTTTGGACCATCACAAACATATAACGAAGAACTAAATTTTTAAGTGTTAAGGAAAAATACTTGACAGATATAAAAAAATCGTTATAATAGATATGTATAATCAAAAAGAAAGAGAGTGAAAACACATGGCAGTTAGATTAAGATTACAACGTTTTGGTTCAAATAAGAAACCATTCTATAGAGTTGTAGCAAGTGAATCAAGTAAACCAAGAGACGGTAAATTCTTAGAAATTATTGGAACTTATGATCCACTGATTGGAAAAGTTTCAGTAGATCAAGATAAAGTACAAAAATGGATGAATAATGGTGCATTACCAACTGATACTGTTAGAAGTTTATTTAAAAAGTACAACGTTTTAGACAAATAAATTAGGGGGGTATGAAGTATGGCGGTAGATTTTGAAAAGCTTATCAAAAATATGATAGTGCCATTAGTCGTGTACCCTGATGATGTTTTAGTTAAAATATTATCAACCGATGATAATACCATTACCATTCAACTTTTAGTGAATGAGGCTGATTTAGGCCGTGTTATTGGTAAAGGCGGTAAAATTGCGAGTGCAATGCGCACCATCGTTTATGCTGGAGCGTCAAAAGAAAACAAACGTGTACACATCGATATTGATGCGTTTTAAGGAAGATTATCCATGTATCAAATAGGAAAAATTACAAATACACATGGCATAAAAGGCGAGGTTAAAATCTACAGTTTAAGTGATTTTGACCGCTTTTTAGTTGGTCATGAGATATATACCTTAAATAAAAATGATAAAACCGTTTTTGAAATCGAACAAGTTCGAATGCATAAAGGGATGTATATCGTTAAGTTTAAAGGGTATGATAATATCAATGATATACTTCCATATAAAGGGTTATTCGTATATTCTGATGAAGAGATAGAAGATCAACTTGAAGATGATGATTATCATTACGAAGATGTCATCGGTAAAGATGTTATATTAGAAAACAATGAAGTTATTGGTAAAGCAGTAAGTTTAATTGAGGTACCACAAGGACATTTGCTTGAAATCGAAAAGCTAGATGGAAAAAAAGTGTTAGTTCCTTTTATTAAAGAGTTCATCGGTGAAATTGATGATCAATCCATAGTGATCAAACCTATAGAGGGTTTATTATGAAAATTGATATTATCACTATTTTCCCTGAGTTTTTCCAAGCTTTTTTAGAAACTTCCATCATTAAAAGAGCAATTGATCAAGGATTAGTTGAAATCAATATGCATCAACTTAGAGATTATTCACACCAAAAGCATAATAAAATTGACGATACACCCTATGGTGGTGGTGTTGGCATGCTGATGCAGTTCCCGCCATTTTATGATGTCATCAACACATTAAAAACTGATGATAGTTATGTGATTATGCTCTCACCACAAGGAACCGTATTTAACCAAAAGAAAGCAACAAAACTATCTTCATATCAACATTTAATTTTGATTTGTGGACATTACGAAGGCATTGATGCAAGAATAGAAGCATTTATTGATGAAGAAATATCTATTGGAGATTACGTGTTAACTGGCGGAGAGATACCTGCGATGATCTTAAGTGATGCTGTCATTAGACTTGTTCCTGGTGTCATCCAAGAAGCGTCCTATCAAGAAGATAGTCTTCAAAACGGTTGGTTAAAATATCCACAATATACAAAACCTGAAACCTATAAAGGGTATAAAGTTCCAGAAATATTAAGATCTGGACATCATAAAAACATCGAAGATTGGCGTCAAAAAGAAAGTATCAAAAGAACCTATTTAAAGCGGCCAGATTTAATTAAAAAAATAAAAATGACAGATCAAGAAAAAATGATTTTAGAACAAATCAAATCTGAAAGCAAAAAATAGTGAAAAAGGTTGCAAGTTCAATTGAACTTTGATATAATAAAAAAGCCGAAAATGCACAATGGTCCGCTGTTAAGATGACAAGAACATTGGAAGGAAAGAGAGTGAGACGAACATGGCTAGATTAAAAGGGCAAGCATTAATTGCTTCAATTACAAATGCTTACATCAAAGAAGTACCTGAATTTGGTGCAGGGGATACTGTTAAAGTATTCGTTAAAATTAAAGAAGGTAACCGCGAACGTATTCAGTTATTCGAAGGACTTGTTATTAAAAGACAAGGCGGTGGAGTTTCTGAAACATTCACTGTAAGAAAAGTTTCTTACGGTATTGGTGTAGAGCGTACTTTCCCACTACATTCACCAGCGATTGACCACATCGAAGTACCACGTAGAGGTAAAGTAAGACGTGCTAGATTATTCTATATTCGCACGTTGTCAGCTAAGGCATCTAGAATTAAAGAAAAACGATAAGTTTTATAAAGAGGCGATTGCCTCTTTATTTTTTTTGTAAGCGAATGAAAATATTTTCATAAAATGCTTGAAAGCCTTTACACCGCGTGATATAATATCACTATAAAAAGATTTAAAGAGGTGATATTGATGGGTAATGCAACCATTTATGATGTTGCTGGTGCTGCAGGCGTATCTTTAGCTACAGTATCAAGAGTACTAAATAACCCTGAAAAGGTAAAAGAAGAAACGAGACAACGTGTCTTAAAAGTCATCAAAGAATTAGGGTATAGACCAAATGTGATTGCTAGAGGTCTAGCAAGTAGAAAAACAACAACGGTTGGTATCGTTATTTCAGATGTCACTAGGGCTTCAGTTGCTGAAATGTTAGGTGGTATCGGTGATATCGCTCAAAACTATAAATATTCAGTCAAGCTTTTTTCAATTCGTGAAGATATGGATGTTAATGATATTTTACAAGATATTGTTGCTGAACAACTTGATGGTGTCCTATATTTAAATGACGAGTTAAGTGAGAAGAGGATTGATGATGTTAGAAAAGTATTTGTTGAGAACCAAATTCCATTTGTTTTAGCAAATGTGGTTACTGATGACCCAACAGTACCTATGGTATCAATCGATTATGAAAAAGCTGGCTATGAAATCACTAAGATGATGATTGATGATCACCGTAAAGATATTTATTTATTAAGTACTGCTCGTCGTTATTCAGTGAATGATAAAAAAGAAGCAGGTTATGCTAAAGCGATGACTGAAGCAGGACTTGAACCAAAAATCTTTAGAACAAGTGGCGATACACATATTAATCGTCAACATTTTACAACGTTTTTTAGCGATAAGAAAATTGATGCTGCTATAGGTGTTAGAGATTCAATTGCGGTAAGCTTTATGAATATCGCAAGAGATCATGGAAAAGAAGTTCCAGAAGATTTAGCAGTTGCTGGATTCCAAAATACAAAATATGCACTTTTATCTAGACCTAACTTGACTTCTATTGATGTTCCAGTGTATGATATAGGTGCTGTCTCAATGAGACTACTTACGAAGCTCATGAACTCAAAAGATGTAGATAATATTAGAATTATATTACCACATTATATTGTTACTCGTGAGTCTACAAGAAAAAACTAAATCGATCGATGAAATAAATTAAAGTAGAGTTTTAAAAACCTAAAGTAGAGACTTCATGAATGGTGGAACATGAGGAGAAAATAAAACTTGAATTACACTTATGGAGATCAACCTAAAAATGAGTGCTAGGGCAACCTAGAACTAAGGTGGTACCGCGAAATGATTCGTCCTTAGAGTGTTCTAAGGGCGATTTTTATTTTTTATAATACAAGCAACCGGTAAAGATGTCAAGCACTAAAAATATAAAAAACGAGTA
>SWCB01015750.1_pt2 | contig 54996 bp, 47 predicted proteins | sample 4692901 | NCBI WGS metagenome assembly SWCB01 (sample SAMN10267276, study PRJNA491770) | bioreactor metagenome | isolation source: DHS bioreactor inoculated with subseafloor sediment | place: Japan: off Shimokita Peninsula | collected 2006-08 | reverse complement strand
TAGAGGTCGCAAAGGAAAAGGAATAAGTTAAGTTGACGCGTATGCCTGACAGGGGTACGCACTGATTATTCCTCACAGTTCCCAGTCAGAAACAAATACCCTGAGCCTATCCATTTAGCAAACCCTGTCAGGACAACCGACTATCCCGATAGCTATCGGGACTATCTGACTATCATCTATCGTCCCGAAATATACGCATCCAGTTCCTCAATGCTCGATTCAAAGTCGAAAGCATCGTTCAGACGGTAATAATTCCCGATATCAAACGTATAACCATAGGCATATTTGGCCAGGTCGAGGCGGGTGTCTTCAAAGGTGAAGAGAAGCATAATTTCCTTCACCTGATCGCTGAGCAGACAGTTGGAAGAGATTACCTGTCGGGCAATGGTCAGGCGTGTATCGTCAAAGTCTTTGCTTGCAATTGACTGTTTTACCTGTTGAAAATCAGCAGGATGCATTGGATAAGGACATCCTACAGGTCCATTGTAGCCAGGCAAAACATACGTCTGCTCCACCGATTGAGGCTGGGTCATTGGCATACCTCCGGTAGTGGTGGTGGTTGAATAAGAAGTTGTAGTTTGGGAGGTAGTAACCTGCGAACCGCTATTTATGCCACCGCCATTTACATTCATATTGATATTTACGCCCAACTCAGGATCATTGATATTAATGCCCATCTGAACATTCCCCTGCGCTGGCTGACCATAGCTATCGGTCACCGTAGTAGTGGTTTGTGTAACCGTTGAAGTTTGTGGTGCTTGTGTGGTATAAACCACTACCTGTTGGTTTGGCGTCGGCGGAATAGCCTGTGCAATAGGAACTTCATTCATCCAGCGCACCACATATTCGTTCTTTTTGTTGACCTTAATTACGAATGTACTTTCGGTACCCTGATTAAATACCAGATTTTTATCCAGTTGGCCCATTGCAGGATCATCAAATATCACCTTCAGCTTATAGTTTGGAGCAGGCAGGTCCGTAACTTTTACGTTAGTTTCAGGATTCTGATTTTGTCTGATGCCGTTAAGAATTACCGTAAAGCGCTCGCCATTTTCCGTGAAGAAAATCAGGTTCGACAGCTGTGCAAAAGCACCTGAGGTAAGGCTTAAAGCACAAATAAGGGCTAAAAAGTATCGTTTCATTTGTTTGAGTTGAGTTAATGTTTTAATTAAGTACCAGGTTTACCTTCAAAAGTTTCGGATTTTTTCGGTTTTCTAATAAAAGTTTTTGCCTCATCGGTTCAGAATTTTAGAAATTTGAAATTTGAAATTTGAAATTCCTTTTTCAGAACTCCAGCTTCCCCACCTGCCCCATTACGCGCAGAATGCTTTGCTGCCGACGCTGAATGTAAGCGGTTGGTGCACCTGCATTCCACCGGCGGGGATTGGGTAATACGGCTGCGATAAGCGCAGCCTCTCCACGGCTTAAGTCCGATGCGGGTTTGTGAAAATATTTTTGTGAAGCCATCTCCACGCCATAAATGCCATCACCCATTTCAATCACATTCAGGTAAACCTCCATAATTCGGTGTTTCCCCCAAAATATTTCAATCAGGCCTGTAAAATAAACCTCCAGGCCTTTGCGCAACCAGGAACGATCGGGCCATAAAAACACATTCTTAGCCGTTTGCTGGCTGATGGTACTGGCGCCCAACTTACGTTTGCGCTTCTTATTCAACTCCCTTGCTTTTTTTATAGCATCAAAGTCAATGCCATGATGTTTAAGGAATTTATTGTCTTCAGAAGCAATAACTGCCCTGGCCATATTGGGTGAAATGTCTTCAAATTTAACCCAATCCCGTTGCATTTTTATTTTTTTGCCATCGAGTATCTGCCCGCCTACCCTTATCAATTGCAATGGTGTTACAGGAGGCCGGACAAAACGATAAACAATGGTCACAACAATGGTTGAGATAAAGAAGAAGAAGACGGTAAACCGTATAATCCTTAATAATTTTTTAAATAATTTTCCGGCAACGGACATAAAAGCAGGCAGGTGTTTTGAGGGAACAAACCTACATGAATTCGGCCAGATTCACAAAATTTGTTGCAATCAAAGAACTTCAAAAAAAGCTGCACTGCTTAATTGATTAACTTTGTCGCCTGATACGAACCACCCAACCTAACTTTACCTTAACGCGATGCCTCCAACCCTCTTTCAAGTAAATCTTCAGTTATGCAGCCTTTCCAGTGGCAGCAGTGGCAATTGTTATTATGTTGGGAGCAGCAGCGAAGGCATTCTGGTTGACGCGGGCATCAGTGCCCGGAGAATACGAAAAACGCTTGAGGAAATAGGGCCGGGAATGGCAGGAATTCGTGGGGTTTTAATTACGCACAACCACATCGATCACATTGGTTCACTTACCTTGCTCACAAAAAAATACGGACTACCCGTTTATTGCACCGAAGGCACCTGGAAAGGCATTATGCGCAACCGCATGACTTTAGATGCCGACCCAAACATGTACCACCAGATTAAGACCGGAGTTCCTTTTACGATTGGCAGCCTTGAAATCCAGGCTTTTCCGGTGTCGCACGACGCACACGAAGCCGTTGGTTACCATTTTTCAGCCTTTGGTCGTAAACTCAGCATAGCCACTGATCTGGGCGTTATCGGGGAGCAGGCAGCACTTTACCTGCGCATGTCGGATGCCCTGGTCATTGAATCAAATTACGATGAGCAGATGTTGCTTAACGGTCATTATCCTGAACAATTGAAGCAACGGGTACATGGGTCAATGGGCCATATGTGCAACGCCCGTACTTCGGAGTTTTTGGCCGGTTTTTATCATCCGGGCATTTCTCACATTCTACTCGGGCATCTGAGCGCAGAAAATAACACCCCCGAGCTTGCACTGAAAACCCTACACAATACTTTTAGCACAAGGGGCATACAAATTCATTCGAACACAGTTATTCATGCTCTGCCAAGAGGAATGCGGTCGGAGGTTTATATTTTGAGTGAGGAGCAGGTCTAGACATTCGTAAGCGAAACAATCATATTCGCAAATCCTTCCGCTTAATAATCATAATACTGGTTAAAAAGCGCAGAACGCAGCCCGAACCATAGCCAAGTGGTCTTTTTATCAGACACATCAGAAGTTTCGCTGCGCAATGTCACACCAGCATTTAATTGAAGATTGGTTGCCGGGTTTACCAACCATGAAGCCCGTAAATCATGCTGCCTGAGTTGGGTTTTCAATCCTTGCCCTATAGTATTTCCAAATTCATTCACATAGGTATAATAGGATTTATAGATATCTGAACCAAAATTCAGCCCGGCAGTATCCGCACCATAAGTACGTAAAACGACTTTGTAATCAAACATCCAACGCTGATATCGGTATGAGGCAATAAAAATCCCTTCCCTGAAATTTGCCCCTGCCGGGTGGGCCAGAGGTTGACTGTAATGGCCATAATTTTGCAATGAAACATTATGGGAATAGGTATAGGGTCTCACGTGGTTATATTCTGCCTGGGCATAAAGGTTTGTTATCCCGAACAAGTCAAAGGCCTTGCCCCCAATCTGAAACCCATGCTTATTTGCCCACCAGCCATCGCCCTTGCGCACATGCTCCAGTTTAAACTCATCGAGCATAAGTTGGGCGAACAACATATATTTTTTGCGAATTGTGAACCGAAAACTGCCACCAAGCAATGCATTATCTGGCGAACCAAGTGAAAATTCAACCGGACGATAGAAAATAACGGGATTAAGATAGTTCACGTCAAAACCACGCTGACCGGTGCTGTCGGATGCCTGCCAGATAATGGCTTCAAACAGGCTGACATTAAACCAATCGGTAACATTCCAACTCAGGTGATGCATGGTGGAATATTTTTTGTTCCAGGGCGACCATGAGCCACCTCGCTTTGAAAGCTCCTGAAACTGGGTATATAAGTTTGTGTATTGCAACTTCCAAACCTTAGTATTAATCATTAAATAGGGATAATTGAAGGCGGCATCCGATAAAAGCAACGAACGATAGCCATCGCCAATGAAATTTTTCCCATGCCCGAATTTGAAATTGAAGTATTTAGAAGGCGCATAAACAAAATGTCCTTCGGCAAAGGCAAAGTCAAAACCTTTATTCTTAAAATCCTTAATAAATCCCTGTCCGGGAACCACGCTCGTCTGACGGGTTAAACTATCTATCCAAAGTGGGAAAACCGCCTGGTTTTCATAAAAAGCGGTATGAAAACTAAAATTACGGCCTATGGTGCCATCTGCCCTAAAACCACGCGTATTTACCCACGTACTCCGTTCCGGAGAGGTTTCCCTGCCCACTTCAAAATTCACCAAAGGATCAATAATTAGGTTAAAATCAGGATTCTGCACCCGTAGCAAGGATTGACAGAACAATTTCCTTCCGACCAGAGTAGTAGGGAATTTCCCCCTGAGGGGACGCAAATCATGGTATGCAATGGTATCGGCTTTGTAATCCAACACCAATGGCCAAACAGAGTGCAACCCACCTGATTCAAGCAATTGTTTTTCATGAGCCAACCTCAAACCCTGTTCAAAATTTACCATCACAGGCTGTGCGAAAGATGAAACAGCAACTGATACAAACAAAAACAGGGATAGATAAATACACGATTGCTTCATAAGTAAAGGTTATTGCTTAATAAATGAATGAAAAATGCTTTGTCAGTTTTATGCAGGAACCTGGCGACAAGGCTTTTCATCATTTAAGAGGTTGTTTTATCCAGACTTTGATAATCAGAATTGTTTGAAATAAATTCGGGTACAATCCTTTTCAGTTGCGCCACTACCTCCATACGATCGTATGTGTTGAATGAATCCTGAAGATCGAGGAACATGGCATCCACTTCGGAAGCAGGGTAATGGCAAACCTGGGCAATGGTTATTTTTGGATTGTGGGTGGAAAGATTATTTTCACCGGCATTAAGTAGTTCTTCAAACAATTTTTCGCCAGGGCGCAATCCGGTATATACCACTGAAATATCCACACCCGGTCTTAAACCCGAAAGCCTGATCATTTGATTGGCAAGATCATTAATTTTAACCGGCTTGCCCATATCAAACAGAAAGATCTCACCGCCCATGCCCATTGCGCCTGCTTCAAGCACAAGCTGGCAGGCTTCGGGGATGGTCATAAAATAGCGGATAATATCAGGATGGGTAACCGTTACCGGTCCACCTGCCGCAATTTGCTTTTCAAACAATGGGATTACCGAGCCGTTTGAACCAAGTACATTTCCAAACCGGGTGGTGATGAATGCTGTTTTGTTCGCCGGGCGAAGGTTCAAGCTTTGAATATAGATTTCAGCCGTTCGTTTGGTAGCACCCATCACGTTGGTAGGGTTTACCGCTTTATCGGTAGAAATCATAACAAATTTCTCAACTTTATACCGGGAGGCAGCATCAGCGATAACTTTGGTACCAAACACATTCACCTGAACTGCCTCAAATGGGTTGGCTTCCATCATGGGAACATGCTTGTAGGCCGCTGCATGATATACCATCTTTGGTCGGTAAATTCTGAACAACCGCTCTACAGTTTCTTTGTTACTGATGTCACCAATCACAAACTCAAACCGTGCTGCAATGGAGGGGTATGCTTTGCAAAGTTCCTGCTGCAGGTCGTAAAGAGGGGATTCAGCCTGATCAAAAAACACAATCCTTCCGGGATCAAAACCACATATTTGCCGGGAAATTTCACTACCAATGCTTCCCGCTGCTCCGGTAACCAGTATCACTTTATCTTTCAACTCGGCCATTACATGTTCCATGTCCAGTTCAATAGGATCACGTTGCAATAGATCAGAAATACGCACTTTTGAAAGTTGCCTGATGGTTAGCTCCCCATTGATCCATTTACTAACCGGTGGCATTTCTTTTACTACCACTGCTGCCCGGGAAATCAAATCTTCAATCAACCTGCGTTTTTCATTAGCAGCAATTTTCTGAACCGAAAAAATCACATCCTGAACTTTATGCTTATTCAGAAACTCTTGGTTCACAGCCTTAGGCGAAAAGACAGTGATACCTGCCATAACTTTTCCATGAAGTAAAGGATTATCATCAAGAAAGCCCACTACCTTCATTGCCGACTCTTTATCGGAATTGATTACGTTAAGAGCAATCTGTCCACCCTTTCCTGCTCCGAAAATCAATACATTTCTCTTGTAACTTCCTGTATCTGTAAAGGTTGAGAATAGAATTTTTATCAAAAACCTACTAAAAGTAAGCAGAAATAAGCCAGAAAGGACATAGATTATAAGAATAGAATAAGGCAGGGCAGGAAGCCTGTTTGCACCGAGTAAAATATTAAGCTTGTTCAATGCAAATAACATCAGCCCCAGAAAAGATATGCTTTTAAACAACCTGAACACATCTTCAAGACTGGTATGCCTGACAATACCAGCATATGGCTTAAATATCAGAAAACTAACAGCAGCCAGAAGTGTAGAAATAATCAAATGATCCCACATATTGCTCGCCTGTACCTCGGAAAGCGTAAAATTGAACCGTAAAAGATAAGCGCCGATAAGTGCCATGCCCAATAAGATGAGGTCTTTGGCAAAAATTACCCAACGCGATATAAAATGATGCGAAAGTGAACGAAAAAACTTATGTATCATTGCGATCATTAATTATCTTCAAATAAGTAAGGTGCAAATATACCCCGTTTTTATATTTACATGAAGAATAGAATGAAAAATAACCTAATACTCTGTGGAAATGTCCTTTACAAGTTATTTGTAACCCCTGATTGCTCGATTAACTATCATCGCTCAAAAAGACTGAGTTAGGGGTAACATCAACTTTTCAAACCAGCCGTACCCTGTAAAGTTATTTTACACGAAGAAGGCCAATCACTCCACTACGTTCTTCCACCAATGGAGCGGAACAAGCTTGTCTGAGTGACAAACAAATGTCAAATACTATGGAGTGTTTCGTGGGGTATCACGCACAATTGCCTCAGCTGCATATTCCTTAACCGCCGTCTGATGTGCAGATTCCCCCAAACTAGCCTCCCTTTGATCAAGCTCTTTCAGCCTTTCGATTCTGCCATATAAAATAAGCGTATCACCAGCATGAATTGTATCAACGGCACGGGGAGCTCCGCTGTAGGTTCCATCTTCAAACTGAATACCAAGCACAAGCAAGCCTTCTCTTGAAAGTGCTGCTTCAAGCAATGACTTTTTATCGAGCCAGTCGCCTGGTTCCACAATCATTTCCGTAACAGCATATCCGTTTTGAAGCTGCAAAAGCGACACATAATCCCGTGCATCAAGATGGGTAATTCTCTTTAAGGCCCAGGCAAGCCATTTATTCAGGTACTTTATCATATACCTGCTTCGTCCAATAAAGGTAAGTAATCCAATCCCCCCCAAAAGAATCAATACCGGCCACCACCAGTCTTCGGCCTGGGCCATACTCAAAAGTGAAACTACCAACGTGGCAACCACCGCCGGAATGCCGATATTCCCGGTTAACATAAGTATCGAAATGATGCGGCGGCGTGCCGGATGGCTAATAACTGCTTCTGATTCCTTGGTTGTGAAACCCACTCCTGCCATAGCTGATATAGCCTGAAACCTGGCCGACTCCTGCGACATCCCTGTTAGAATCATTGCAAGAGCTGCAAGTTTGATAGCCAGTAAAAAGATGGTGATAACAACCAGTAATGAAATAATTGCTACAAACATAATTTTAAATTTTAATAATTTTTAAAACATTATTTACATGTCACTCAATATCAATTTATTACACCATCACTTCCTAATAGTTGTCAGGAAGGGGGTAATAACAAAGTCTAACTGGCTATTGCCCCACCAAAATGATTTAGAAACCATAGTTTTATAAAAGTGAATAGGATCTGTTAAAATTACAAAAAATACTTGAAAATACCTAAAAACAAGCACAACAAAATTTCAATTTCTGGTTGAGATCGAAATTAGGGTTGAGCTTAACAACACCAAACGAATCCTTTATCTTATGCATTTTTTTTAGCTATTTTTGCACTTCATACTATTCACCTGAATCCATTTTATGAGCGTGCCTTCAAATAAGTCAGGATACAAATCATTTCCAAAAAATTTCTGGACGGTAATCGTAATGGAATTTTTTGAGCGTGGCTCCTATTATGGGGTAATGTCGGTTTTGTCGGTCTATCTGATCCTTTCTCCTGCTGAAGGCGGACTGGGTTTCTCCAAGGAAGGCGTGGGCGTGATAAAAAGTACCATTACACCGCTGCTTTACCTGCTACCCATATTGGCAGGCGCATTAGCAGATCGGTTTGGTTACCGCCGAACGCTGATGATGGCCTTCACGGTGATGAGCACCGGTTATTTCCTCACCAGTCTGTCAAGTTCCTATAGCCTTGTTTTTCTGAGTCTTATATTGATGGCCGTGGGTGCAGGATTTTTTAAACCGGTAATTTCAGGAACAATCGCACGGGTAACTGACGAAAATAACTCCACCCTCGGATTTGGTATTTTTTATTGGGCCATAAACCTGGGCGCATTTATATTCCCTTTGCTTCTTGTCCCTTACCTGAAAGGTATCGGCTGGAACTACATCTTTATAATGGCCGCGGTAGGCACAGGCTCCATGCTGCTGCTCAATTTATTTGTTTATAAAGAACCACCCCGCCCGGCAAGCACCAAGCCGCTTTCTGAGGTTTTGAAAGGCATTCTGCTGGTACTGAAGGATTACCGGTTTGTGCTGATGATTGTAATTTACAGCGGTTTCTGGATTTTATATTTCCAGATGTTTGACACGGTACTTTGGTACCTGAAAGATTATATGGATATGACACCGGTAAACAATGTGGTGAACCGCTTTTTGGAAATTTTCATTGAAAATCCATCCTGGAAATTTGATGCTGAGCATGTTACGGTAATTAACGCCGGGGCTATTATCGTGCTACAGTTGTTCATATCGTCCCTCGTAAAGAAAACCCCGGCCCTGCCTACCATGATTGTGGGAATAGCACTGGGAACTCTTGGCATGGGCATTCTGGCCATTTCAACCTATGCATGGGTATTTATCGCCGGGCTTGTTATATTCTCTATCGGTGAAATGACTGCTCATCCCAAATTTATCTCCTACATCGGATTAATTGCCCCACCTGACAAAAAAGCACTCTACCTGGGTTACTCTTTCCTATACGGAGTTATCGGCAGCGGCATTGGCGGTATACTCGGTGCTACTATGTATGTGCATTTTGTTGATGGCCTGGGAAGGCCTGGTCTGCTGTGGTTTATTTTCAGCATGATTGGCGTAGCAACCATAATCGGGCTGTTGCTGTTTAACAGGTATTTGAAGCCGAAAAGTATTTCGTGATAAAAAGCTATAAAGCCATGTTATCAGGTAGGAATGTGCGTTATTCCAAACCGGTGCTGAATATAATCATATTGGCTCAGCCAGATAGATGAAATTACCGGAACATTCTCTATTAATTGGTTAAGTCCGGCTATAAGTTCATCTTTATCAAAGGGATACTCGTGGGTAACTGTATTTCTGACTTCTCTCAGAAATAACCATTGCTCATGATTTACAAGAATACCCAGCTTTTCGAGTTTCAATAAAATATCAATAAACGGCAGATTTTCATTTGGTTCTTCAAGTCCGGTAAGCATAAGCCGGAACAAGCGGCTGCCCATGGTATCCTGAAGTTTGGTAAACCGGTAGATCAATTGATCACAAAGACTTATTTGCCTATCTCTTAGTTCGTCGTAACTATTGTCATCAAGAGGGAAAGATGGCTGTAAAGATTATAGGCATAGGTTAAACGCTTGTAGTGTGATGCACACGAAACAAGGGTTTGAATCATTTTTTCTAAAAAATCTTCTTTCAACATAATTCAATCCCGTTACTCCGGGCGGTTTTTATGATTTGCATTTCCGCAGCCTCATTTTTGGAGAGCACAACATCAATTTTCTGATCGCCGATTCTTTTTTTAAGTGCCACCAAAAACCGGAGTTTGTTGGCAAGGCTTAATTTTATTTTATCATCTGATTGCACAAGCAGATCAATATCACCACCTTTTCTTTGCATATCAGTGCGCGATCCAAAAAGCATCACATGAACCGATAATCCGAATATGTCACGGGCAGTTTCTCTGATGGCAATGATTTGTTCCTGTGTTAGACGCATGATACAATTATAGGAAAAGTATGAATTCAAATTGACGGGCAGTCAGATTTTTTTGCCCTTGAAAGAATTCTATTGGTGAATATATAAGGCTAAATAATTCTTAGAGAAATCCTGTAAATCTTGTAAATCCTGTCTGATTGTTCCGCCTTTGTTCTTTCCGTATGAAATATCGTACTGATTCCGGTTTTCTTTTTTAAATTTGCGCCTTCTCTGGAGATCAGGTGAAATGTTTCGATAACTTGTAAAATTCAATCATAAATGAAAGGCTCAATCGCGATTTTGGCAGGGGGCGGACCTGCACCCGGCATTAACTCAGTAATCTCATCTGTTGCCAAAGTTTTTTTAAAGGACGATTACAAAGTTATCGGGCTCCACCAGGGTTACAAAACCTTGTTCAGCGATGCGCCTGATATGATGGAAATAGACTTCGCGCTTGCCGACCGTATCCATAACCAGGGTGGCTCGGCGTTGGTAATGAGCCGCCATAAGCCAAAAGATACGGATTTTAATACCGCTTTTTTTGTCAAGAACAACATCAAACTCTTGGTTACTATTGGCGGGGATGATACCGCCTCCACAGCCAACCGGATTTCCAAGTTTCTGGCGGCCAACAATGTGAGTATCCAAAACATTCACGTTCCCAAAACCATTGACAACGATTTGCCCCTTCCCGATGGTATCCCAACTTTTGGTTATCAAAGTGCGAAACAGGAAGGCGTGCGCCTGGCAACCACCGTGTATGAAGATGCGCGAACAAGTGAAAGCTGGTTCGTAGTTTCTGCCATGGGGCGCGAAGCGGGACACCTTGCCTTTGGTATTGGTGCGGCCTGTCACTACCCGATGATCATCATCCCTGAAATGTTTAACCACGCCGAAGTTACCTTCGACCGTATCCTCCGATTGGTTATTTCCTCAATGATTAAACGTAAAATATTAGGAATAAGCTATGGAACGGCTATTGTTAGTGAGGGGGTTTTCCACTTTATGACCGATGATGAAATCAGATCCTCAAGCATTGTTTTCACCTTTGACGAACACGGTCATCCTGAGCTGGGCAACGTAAGCAAGGCGCACATTTTCAACATGCTACTTCAGCGAAAGCTTAAGGAACTGGACCTCAACATCAAGAGTCGCCCGGTAGAACTTGGATACGAACTACGCTGTGTGCAACCCATTGCCTTTGATATGCTCTACTGCGCCCTGATGGGCATTGGCGTGAAAGTGCTGTTTGATGAAGGCTTCACCAGTTGCATGGTAGTTAGTGGACCCAATGGCGACATCAGCGCGTTGTACCTGAAAGATGTGGAAGACGAAAATGGCAAGGTGAAACCTCGTTTGGTAAACATGGAAGGCCAGAAATCGAAAATGGTTTTCAATGACAGTCTGCAATACATTGAGCCCAAAGATTACGAAGCGGCCCTAAAATATGTGCCGGATCCTGAGAATTATGATTTCAGGAAGATCTTAAACTGGGAGTGATTGGCTAAGGGCAGAGCGCAAAGAGCTAAGGGCAGATTGTTGAATGCCTGTGACAATTAGTTGAGGAGCAAAGGGCGTAGAGCAAGCAAAAGATAATCTAATGGCCAATTGGGGAATACCTATGGTAATTTTTCTTTCGAGGTTTTAACCAAGTAGCTTTTCCCGGAAGTTGGTAATTTCTTTGCTGAGCACTATTAGTTCCTCGTAAATCGTTGTTCGTTGATCTTCTGTAATAATATTTCTTCGCTGAAAAACATAAAGAATATTTGCACATTCAAAAACTGAACGACGGGCAATATTCAGAAAGTTTGCAAAATCCCTGTCAGAATAAGAGCCAGAACCTTCAGCGATGTTATTCGAAATGCTCATCGTTGCTGCTCTTAACTATTCAGCAAATCTGTAACACTTTTGCGACTCAGCTAGACCGCCATAATCAAATAATAAATCAGAACTCCAATAGCATCTTTCCAAATATCCAGATTTTCAAATCTAAAATGATCCGGTTGAATAACTCTATGTTAAACTTCAAAATATAAATCACCTCAGCCAATTTGACCGCAGGTCATTCATCAATGCCACTATCAGTTCTTTGCCCTTTGTCATAGCCTTTGGTGCAAGCCCTCTAATTCGGATGGTTTCGACTTCGCTCAACCACCGAAATGAGATCCCTTATCCCTTAGCCAATGGTTTTTTTAAACACTATCGCCACCACGGTCCGGTCATCGCCACCCATATTCACGGTAAGACCATAGGGCCGATCTGCAGGAATATTTATTTGAGCCGCACCGGCTTTCCCGGTGAGTTGTTCCCAGATGGTTACTGCCTGGTGCACGCCGGTTGCGCCTGTAGGATGTCCCCATCCGATAAGTCCTCCGGTTGTGTTGATGGGAATTTTCCCATCACGTGACGTATTGCCTTCGATCACAAAATCGGCTCCTTTGCCTTCGGGGGCAAGGCCAATGGCTTCCACACCGAGAATACCAGCAATGGTAAAACAATCGTGGGTTTCGATGGTAGCCAAATCGGCAGGAGTAATTCCCGCCGAATCCAATGCCTGCTTCACCGCGTGTGCGATGGTGGTGAGGCGGGTGAGGTCTTCAGGAAGAGCGGTAAGATCATCAGCCGCATGTCCAACACCTACAATCTCAACAGCATCGGCAACAGCCACGCCACAACGTTTCAATCCTTCTTCACTCACAACGGCAATGGCCGAAGCACCGTCGGAGACCTTGGAGCAATCGAACACATTCAAATGATCGGTAAAAGAGCGTGGATTGGGTTCGAGTGCAGCCTGTGCTTCCAAATCCTCAACTTTATTATCGTACTCCTGCGCTGTTGGACAGAGTCGGGCATTTTCAATGGCATTCTTATACCATCGGGCAAAAGCCTTCCGGGCTTTATCGCGGCCTACTTTTTCAAAATATGCACCAGCCCTGTCGCTGAACTGTCCGGGGAAGAAATAGGCATGACCTTGCTTTCTGCGCTGAAACCAACCGGCATAGGCCAGAATATCTGCACCATAAATGGCTTTTACGGTATTTTGAACTTCAACCCCAAGGGCTAGCACAACCTCTGAAGAGCCGGATAGCACTGATTTTATACCCGTTACCAAAGCAAGCCCGCCCGAAGCGCAGGCTCCTTCAACCCTGGTTGAGGGTTTCATGCGAAGCCCGGAATCGACCATACCCATAAAGGCACCAAGATGTCCTTGCTTATTGAAACGTGAAGCCATAAAATTACCAACCACACATTCATCCACCTTTTCGGCACCGCTAATCTGCTTTAGTGTAGCTTGTCCGGCTTCTTTAATGTATTGTTCCAAACCGGGCCGCTCCTTTTTAGGATTGAATTCTTTTCGTCCGGTTCCCATAGATACAGTATTGTACCCGCCAATCATATATATTTTTTTACCTGGTTTCATGTGCAAAGAATTAAAGGTTAAATAACGTAATCATTTACTGGCCCATAAGCGTGGAAAAATCCGGTGAGCATGACGGTATTTACATCTTCAACCGAACCTGCAACGCCCGTTTCGAAAAGTTGGCGGCCAATTTCACGCGAGCGACGTGCATAATCAAGCGCGAGGGTACAACCCCTGTCAGATGATTTTTTATAAGCTGCAAAAACGGTGTCAACAATCACGTTCTTATCCGGCGATTTCACCAGATTTTTCCACTGTAACACGACCGATGGGAAAAGACCCAACCAGTCGTTTACACGGGAAGCGCATTCGTCGAATAGTATGTAATCTCCTTTATCCAGACTATAAACACCCACAGGCCGCCCTTTCTCGTATTTTAAAATACCATCTTTCTGGCTGCCGTTGGCAAATTGTCCACCTTTAATATCTTTAGCAAAAAGGGCATCAAGCCAATCGCTGTGTAAATTCTCATCGAGCATGTAAGGGTTCATCACATTCATGATAAAACGCACCACATCCACGCCCACGTAATCAATCAACTGAAAAATACCCATCGGCCGCATCAGGTAATCCTGGGTTATGCGATTCATAGCGAAAATGGCTTCGTGTAAAGGCATTTCTGTCGATAATTTTTCAGCCTGAGCTATGCCATAAAGTGCATCGCGCATAAAATGGCCATTGCCAATAAAACCAGCAATATCGTTGGATGAAACCACCACTTTGCGCATATTTTTCGCCAATTGTTTGGCAAATTCCTTCATTTCTTCTGGATTTTCATCAATAGAAATGAGCTCTACCAATTTTTGAACTGCCGGTGGGTTATAAAAATGGAATCCCAGGATGCGGCCTTCAAGTTTGGCCGAAATATTTAAACCACCAATGGGCACCGATGAAGTATTGGTAAAAAACCAGGGTTTATGCGGATTATTTTCATTGATCTGAGTAAACAACTTTGTTTTTAAAGCAGCATTTTCGCTTACAGCTTCAAAAATCAGTGTGCTATCATAGGCGGCTTCAATGCGGGTACCGGGTCGGATGAGTGACATAACATCATCCACGTAAGCACCAATAATCTCACTATTTTCAATAAGTTCTGCGCGATCAGCATATACACTGCGTAATTGAACGGTCTTTTTTTCAGCAGCTTTCAACACCTGGACCCTTATGTATTGTATTAGTCCTGGCAAGGCCGATGAGGTAACATCAATGGCATTCACCACATAGTGATGGCCTTTATTTTCGGGCTTCATCATTTGATCAGCAGCCTCCATGGCTGACAACAACAAAATGCCACTTCCCATCTTTCCTGCTGCGCCCAGCACAGAAATATTGGATATTCTTTCGTTATAACTCATTGTTTTAAAGATGTTTATGTAGTTAATAAAATCCTGAAATTCACAAAATGGAACGCAAAAAATTGTGCGGTTTTACCAAACAGGTTTGCGTTTCTCGAGGAAAGCTTTCATTCCTTCGGCGCCTTCGTTTCCAAAGGGATCGCCAAAATGGGTTTGTTCAAGTTTTTCAGCTTCGGCAAAATCCATGTCGAGCCCCTTTCGGGTGACTTCTTTCACCAATTTAACAGCAAGGGGGCCTCTTGAAGCAATGAGATTAGCCAGACGTTTAGCTTCCGTCAACAAAGCCTCTGGTTCGGTTACCTTTTGCACCAAACGCATTTGCAAGGCAGTATTGGCATCAATTACTTCGCCCGTGGTGAGCAAATACAAAGCATCGGCAAGGTTGGTAAGCCTCGGCAGACGTTGCGTTCCGGCATAACCGGGAATCAGACCAAGACTAACTTCGGGCTGTCCGAATTTAGCGTAGGTTGAGGCAATCCGAAAATCGCAGGCCATAGCCAACTCCATTCCGCCACCCAGCGCAAAACCATTCACCGCGGCAATAACCGGAAAAGGAAGGGCTGATAATTTATTGAAAACAGCCTGCCCTATTCCTGAAAAATTTCTTCCTTCATCGGGCTGCATATTTACCATTTCAGCAATATCGGCACCAGCCACAAAGGCCTTGCCTTCGCCGATTATGATAAGTGCGCGGACACTTTTATCAGCTGCAATTCCCGTAAGGAAATGATCCATTTCCGTAAAAAAAACGGAATTCAGGGCATTAAGTGAAGACGGACGGCTGATGGTAAGCAATGCTACAGGCCCCTCCTGTGTAGGTTTCAAAATTGTATAGTCCATAATTTACAATCGTTTTATAAAGTGAACGCGTTCTTTTTTGTTAAAAATCAAGATCATTGAAAAGGGCTACTTCTTTCTCAATCCATATTGCTTTAGCTTTCCAATTGCCGGGCTATTTGCAGAATCATTCTTAAAGGCAAGCCAGTCAATTACGCCCAGGGCAAAATCATGATCGAGCATTTCAACCCGAAGGGAGGCAACAACATGGGTTTGCCGCCTGACACGACGGCCATCATCACCTTCAGGTTTATCCTCTCTCATAGATAACCGCAGCAATGTGCGCTCTTTAACTTCAATGTTGATCATTCCCTTGTGGGAGGAAACACTAACATAAACAACCCGGATATTTTTATATTTTCTTTTCTTGAAAAAGCGCAAAAAGTCAAAGAATGAAACCCAGTATTTCCTGCGGCTCGATGAAAAGATATTCAGATGGTTGTTTAGTTTAGATTCCTTTTCCCTGCCTTCAATGGACCCAAAGTCAGCACGGCTTTCAACCGGTAGGCCATTTACACGCTCCATTAAATGATACAAATCCTCAAGGAAAGCTTTATATCCGACAGAAACAAGGGCATAATTCCCCTCAATTTCCATGCGCTTATTTTCCAGCGCTAAATGCCCTTTATCTTCAGTATGAAGTTTTTGTTCCTCTGCATCAAGCCAATGAGACATAACACGCTGTTTTTGTGCATACAAACCTACAGGAAAATTATGATATTCACAAATGAAGGGTAAAAAATCTGGTTAGTCGTTAGTCGGTTAGTCGTTAGTCGCTAGTCCGTTAGTTGGTTAGTCGTTAGTCGTTAGTCGCTAGTCCGCTAGTCTTTGGTCTTTTTTGCACACAACCGGCTTTTTTACCCAGGTCGCTGTCTTTCGCGCATGACAAGCAGTACTCGCAAGACAGTCAGTCGCCCTATCGCTCCCTCGCAAAACTCGCCCCCTCCTCTAATACGATCGCTCATTCCTACCTTCAATATAATTGATAAACGAGCGGTTTACTACTTTATTTCCGCCTGGTGTAGGATAGTTCCCGGTAAAGTACCAGTCGCCAGTGTGTTCTGGTATAGCAGCATGCAAGTCTTCAATGGTTTGAAAAACCACCTGTACTTCGGCCTTACAATCCTGCGGGGTAACCAATTGGGAAACTTTTGATGAAATCTGTGTTGCGGTGAAAGGTCGGTAAATATCTTTTACATAATTAATTATCTGTTCTTTGGGGAGTTTTTCCTGGGCTTTGCATTTCATGTAAACTTCATTGATCACATGGCTCATCTTATTTTCCTTTAGCAATTCAATGGCTGCATTAAAGGCAATAAAGTCGCCCAATTTAGCCATGTCAATGCCGTAACAGTCCGGATAACGGATTTGCGGTGCAGAAGAAGCTACCACAATTTTCTTTGGCCCGAGCCGATCCAAAATACGTATAATGCTCTTTTTCAATGTAGTACCCCTTACAATAGAATCATCAAGCACCACCAGGCTATCGACACCCGGGTTTACAATACCGTAAGTGACATCGTACACATGCGCGACAAGGTCATCACGGGCATGATCCTGGGTAATAAAGGTGCGCAGCTTGATATCCTTTACTGCCAGTTTTTCAACCCTGGGTTTAAGTCGGAATATTTCATCCACTTTTTGCGGCGTAAGGTTATTGCCTTCTTTAAGGATAAGATCTTTCTTCAGGTTGTCGCACACATCGCCCAATTGTTCCACCAATCCATAAAACGCAACAGCTGCTGTGTTGGGGATATAGGAAAAAACAGTCTGATCAAGGTTGTGGTTTATGGCCGATAAGATGGCCGGAGTAAGCATCCGGCCCAGACGTTTGCGTTCCTGATAAATATCCACATCTGTTCCCCGGCTGAAATAAATCCGTTCAAATGAACAAGAGGCTTTCTTACGTGGCTCAAGTATTTGACAAACAGATACTTTTCCATTCCGCTCAACGATCAATGCGTGACCGGGCAAAAGTTCTTTCACCTTGCTATGGGGCACATTCAGGGCAGTTTGAATTACCGGCCTTTCCGACGCGGCAATCACCACATCCTCATCCTGATAGTAAAAAGCAGGACGAATACCTGATGGGTCTCTGAGTACAAAGGCATCACCATGTCCAAACAGACCTGAAATGGCATAACCACCATCCCAGTTGTGAGCAGATTGCTTCAAAATACCTTCTACGCTCAGGTCAGTTGCTATTTTAGCTGTTATATCCTTTTTCTTGAGACCTTCGGCTTTGTATTGAGAATACAGGCGCTCATTTTCTTCGTCTAAGAAATGTCCAATCCTTTCCAGGATAGTGATGGTATCGGAGGTTTCGACAGGATACTGGCCCAGATCAAGCAACTTGTTGAACAACTCGTCAACATTGGTCATGTTAAAATTCCCGGCCAATACCAGGTTGCGAGTCATCCAGTTGTTGGCGCGGATTACCGGGTGAAGGTTACGGATATCATTTTTACCAAAGGTTCCATATCTCAGATGGCCCAGAAAAAGTTCCCCGGCAAAACCAGTGTTGTATTTGAGCCATTGTACATCCATGAGCCGTTCCGGATGATTATTCACCGCCAGATGTATTTCCTCGTAAGCCCACTTGAAGACATCTGCAATCGGGGCATTGGAGTTGGAACGGTGGCGGTTGATATATTTGCTCCCGGGATTGGGATCAAACTTGATGCAGGCAATTCCAGCCCCATCCTGCCCGCGATTGTGTTGCTTTTCCATCAGCAGATGGAGTTTATTCAACGCCCAGGTGGATGTGCCATAACGATTTACATAATATTCCAGCGGTTTGAGCAATCTTACCATTGCAATTCCACATTCATGTTTGATTTGCTCACTCATATTGGCCCGGGTTTGATATTATCTTTTATATTTGCGGAATTGATCAAGGCTATTCCGCCTACAGAAGTTGCAAAAATAAACAATTATGCAGCCCATGTTAAATAAAATGCCCTTAATTGGGAAATGAAAAGTTCGAATATTATAAAGCTCAGAATCAACTTTTTGCAAAATTAACAAGCATACATTTATGAATACAATCTCCAAGGTAACAATTGGTTATGGCATCCCTGAGGATATCCCCTTCATTGTTGAATGTCAACTCAAAATGGCTTTAGAAACCGAACAATTGGAGCTGGATCATGCTACAGTTACCAAAGGGGTGAACGCGGTTTTTGAAGATACTGCAAAAGGGTTCTATATTGTGGGTAAAACAAATGACAATAGAGTAAGTTGCCTGATGATCACCAAAGAATGGAGCGACTGGCGCAATGCATGGGTTTGGTGGATACAATCGGTGTATGTAAAACCTGAATTCCGCAAATCGGGAATTTTCGGCATGATGTATGATTACATCAAGGATCTCGTTATGGAAAATACCAGTGTCCCGGGTATCAGGCTTTATGTGGATAAAACCAACACCCGTGCACAGGAAGTTTACCGCAGGGTTGGTATGAATGGCGAGCATTACAGCACTTTTGAGTGGATGAAATAAAAGTATAAGACCAATTGGAAAAACTAAGAACCCTATAACATAAATACTCATGAAAGCAAAAATCCTTCTCCTCGTGTTTCTTTTGCCCGCACTGTTCACCTTTGCCCAAAGGCCTCAACGTTGCGATGTGCCGTTGCCGGGTGCTGTTTTTAAACAAAAGCGGCAATCTGTGCTGCTACAACCAACCGAACAGCAAAAATTAAAGGTTGCCCTGGCCATTGCTTCCAACAACTGCCTTTCGGTAGAACAGGTAAAGGATATTGCCGATTTGTTTATTGATGATTTCAGTCGGCTTGAATTTGCTGAAGCGGCATGGCAAAATACGGTTGATCGTGAAAATTTCTATTATGTTTATGATGCCTTTGCCTATTTTTCAACGGTATTCATGCTTCACGATTATGTAAAATCGGTTGAAGGTCAGCCAAATGATTATATCCCACCTTACGAACCACCGCTCAGCCTTAATTTCCCTGCATTGGATTACCCTGCCTTTGAAAATTACCGGGGAAGATCCAACTGCAATTATCCCATCAGGGAAGATGAATTCATGAAACTTGCCCGGCAGGTAATTTCCAATACTTCTGAAATGAACCGTGCCCTGATTCTTAGCCAGATAGCACACAATAACTGCCTTAGCGTAACCCAGGCCATGAAATTCTCCTCACTTTTACAGTCCGAAGAAAACCGGCTTAACTTTTTCAGCGATGTCTTACCCTCAGTTTTTGATTTGGATAATCTCCCTTTTGGTGCCCAGATGTTTGCACATATCCCAAACAAAGCAAAATACAATGATTTGATTAGCAGGCCATTCCCCTCTCCACAACCCATTGGTCCGCAACCCTGCATGATTCCTCATGAAGATTTCACCCAAATTATGGCATCCATCAAAAAAGAAAGCTTCAACAGTACAAAAATCACACTTGCAAAGCAAATTCTTCGCAGCAAGCAATGCTTTTCCGTGGTTCAGGTAAAGGAGATGATTAAGCTTTTCAGCTTTGATGATTCAAAACTTGAAATTGCAAAGTATGCCTGGGATTACACTGTTGACCGTGACAACTATTATCAGGTTGCCGATGTGTTCTCTTTCAGCAGTAATAAAGATAAACTGATGAAGTTTCTGGAGGGGAAATGAGAGGTAGTCGGTTAGTCATTAGTCGTTAGTCAGTTAGACAGTTAGTCATTAGTCGGTTAGTCATTAGTCAGTTAGTCCCGATAGCAATCGGGATAGTCGGTTAGTCGATTATTAGTTGGTCGGCTAGTCGGCAGGAAGCAGGATTCCACTAACAGGCTTTCTTCCAACCTGTTAGCGGTAAAAGGGATTTACTTAATGTATTGATATTTGAGGTTAGGCGGGAAAAAGTAGGCAGGAAGAGGTTCGCTGCGAGATTCGCCCCTTCGCCAAAGTCGCCCACTCGCCAGGCCGCTCCCTCGCTTCGTTGCCAAATTAACCTTCCTTAAAAGTCTTTTGAACTTTGAATGACTACTCCTGTTAATACGACCCAATAAACATACTCAGTAAATGAAATCCTACCAATTTCTCGTTTTCTTCAGCATTGTATTGCTGATATATTCTTCAGTCAACTATTACATTTACGCCAGAGCCATGCAGGCGATTCCTGCGGCAAGCAGCTTCAGGATTTGGTTTAAATGGGGGTTCTTCCTGCTTGCTTCTGCCTATATTGCAGGCCGTGTTATGGAAAGGGTTTACCTTTCAACCTTTAGTGATGTACTTACATGGGTTGGGGCCTTCTGGCTGGCTATTATGCTATACAGTTTCTTTTTTGTAGTGGTAATTGATATCATTCGCCTGACCAACCATTTCACCGGCTTTCTCCCACAATTCATCTATTCAGTTCACGGAAAAGCCACCCTATTGTATATTTCTATGGCCTTGATCGGAATTATTGTACTTGCGGGTCATATTAATGCCATTAGCCCACGTGTAAACAAATTCACCATTAATGTGGACAAGCAGGCCAATGGCCTGAAAGAACTAAATATCGCCATGGCTTCCGACATTCATATGGGTACACTCATCGGCCCTCGACGAACCGGCAAATTAGTTGATTTGATCAACAGTCAGAAACCCGACCTTATATTACTGGCAGGTGATATTGTGGATGAGGACCTTGCCCCTGTAATCCGCCAAAATCTTGGTAAATCATTGGAGAAGCTTACCGCACCCATGGGGATCTATGGTATAACCGGAAATCACGAATACATCGGTGGCGCTGAACCGGCAGTGAAATATCTTGAAGAACATGGAATTACCATGTTACGTGATAGTGTGGTAAACATTTCTGGGTTATTCTATTTAGCCGGACGTGAAGACCGCGACAAAAACCGTTTTAGTGGTAATACACGACTGGAAATAGCTGAACTACTTGGCAATATTGACCATTCCTTGCCCATAATTTTGCTTGACCATCAACCCTTTGCACTTGAAAAAGCGGCTGAAGCAGGAGTTGACCTCCAACTTTCAGGACACACCCATCACGGGCAATTGTGGCCTTTTAACTTCATCACCAAAGCCATGTATGAAGTAAGCATGGGATACAAACAAAAAGGCAACGCCCACTTTTATGTTTCTCCTGGCTATGGAGGATGGGGTCCTCCGGTAAGGATTGGCAACCGACCTGAAATTGTGATGATTAAACTAAAATTCAGGCAGTAAGCTATTTCTCAAAAAAGTTTTATTTCAACAACTTCTGTCATCAGGGCGCAAGATAAAGTGTTGGTGCTTCGGGGCCCAAAGGAATATCCAGCATTACCCAACCAATGAGCAGAATGGTCCAGAAAACTGTAAAAATGAGAGTATAGGGCAACATGGTTGAAATTAGCGTGCCCAACCCTGTATTTTTCTGATATTTCTCAAAATAGACAATAATAAGGGCAAAGAAACTCATCATAGGCGAAATAATGTTTGTTACCGAATCGCCCACCCTGAAAATGGCCTGAGACAATTCGGGAGAATAGCCCAACAGCATAAACATGGGAATGAATACCGGACCCATGATGGCCCACTTAGCCGAAGCGCTGCCCATAAACAGGTTGATAAAACCGGTAAGAAATACAAAAAGTATGATTAAAGAGGCAATACCCAGGTCGGCCTGTTGCAAAAATCCAGCCCCTTTAACGGCAATGACCAGTCCGAGGTTGCTCCACTTAAAATAGGCCACAAACTGGGCGGCAAAAAACACAAGTACCAAAAAAGCAGAAAGGGTCTTAAAACTATCGCTCATGCCTTTTACTACATCATTGTCATTTTTGAACTTCCCGGTAATTGCCCCATAAACAATGCCTAAACTGGCAGCCATAAAAAAGAGAAAAGCAATAAAACCCTTAATCAGCGGCGAATGAAGTATGGTGTTATCGGTGCCGCGAAGAAAACCTCCATCAGGGAGCAGGCCAATGGCAAACAGTGCCATCCAGGCGATGGTAACAACCAAAACCCAGCGGAGTGCCAGACGCTCAAGTGGAGTAAGTTTCTCCATTTTTTCCTGAGGCACATCACCGGTATATTTTCCCAGGCGTGGCTCTACAATACGTTCGGTAATCCATGTTCCCAGCAGTGAAACCAAAATTGTTGACACGACCATAAAATAATAATTGGCCGTGGGAAGCACGTAATACTCAGGATCAAGGATACGTGCTGCCTCTGTTGACAAACCGGCAAGTAGTGGATCAATGGTGCCAATAAACAGATTGGCACTGAAGCCACCCGAAACCCCGGCAAAGGCAGCTGCCATGCCAGCTGCAGGATGCCTGCCCACGGAGTGAAAAATGACTCCTGCCATGGGAATCAGCAATACATAGCCCAGATCGCTGGCTGCGTTTGAAAGAATCCCGGCAAAAACCAATACAAAAGTCAATAACTTCTTTGGCGAACGCAACACCAACAATCTGATGGCTGCACCCACCAATCCACTGCTTTCGGCAATACCAATTCCCAGTAAAGCAACCATAACGATGCCCAGCGGGGCGAAGCCTGTGTAATTGGTTACCATCTCAAGCACAATCCGCCTAAACCCTTCGTTTGAAAGCAGGTTATGCACCTGAATAAGCTCTCCGGTTGCGGGATGCACTGCCTGCCATTGCAATAGTTGCCCTATCCATGAAAATAACAAAACGCCCAGCGCAAACAGGGCAAACAGGGTTGCAGGATTGGGAAGCGCATTGCCTCCTTTTTCAATAAGATTTAGGAAACGGGAAAAAACTGTGGGTTTTACGTTGGTCGTCATAGATGGCCAGCTTGGTTAGAGGTAAAATTAAAATTAAGAATGTTAGTATTAAACACCATCACTTACCAATTGTTGACATTGAAAATAATTTACATATGATTCATAGGGTCATAACGATAAATTTTCAACTTCCAACTTCGTTTTTATCAGGTATCAAAAGCATCATAAAAAGCAATCAAATTAAAGATTCTCTATATTTGCAACATAAATTACAAATCCAATGGCCAAAGCCCGAAAATTCCCTCACACGTATGTCATTATTTTCTACCTCATCATCATTGCTGCCGCACTCACCTGGATTATTCCCGGCGGGCGGTTTGAACGTACGGTAGTTAATGTTGGGGGCATCGACCGTGAAGTCATAGCCGATGATTCATTTTCCTATGTCGAAAGCAGTCCCCAAACGTGGCAGGTCTTCTCGGCCTTCTTCGACGGATTTGTGGACAAAGCCGACATCATCGTATTCATCCTGATGATTGGTGGCGCTTTCTGGATTTTGAATTACAGTAAAGCCATTGATGTGGGCATTCTTTCTTTTCTGAAAAGTGCCCGCAAGTTTGAGAAAAAACCGGCCGTCAAAAAACTGGGGGTGGACAACATCATCATCACCGCCATCATTCTGTTGTTTAGCATATTTGGTGCAACCTTCGGCATGAGTGAAGAAACCATCGCATTTGTTATCATTTTTGTGCCTTTGGCCATTAGTATGGGTTACGACTCCATAACCGGATTGTACATTTGCTACGTAGCTGCTGCACTCGGGTTTGCCGGTGCATTGCTGAACCCTTTCACCATTGGTATTGCGCAGGGCTTATCCCATCTTCCGCTATTTTCAGGCATTGAATACCGGTTATTCTGCTTTGTGGTAATCAACATTGTAGGCATAGCTTACATCCTTCGCTATATGCGGAAAATAAAACACCATCCCACAAAATCACCGGTTTTTGAAGAAGATGCCTACTGGCGCTCACGGCAGGAAGAGTCGGATGAAGTAACCAACATGCACTCCCCAAAAACCGCATGGATCACCTGGATTGCACTCACCGCTGTATTTGCTTACTGCGCTTTTGCATTTACATATACCACACTTACTTTGGGAAATTCCTCCTTCGTTTTGCCCCTTTTCCCAGTCATCGCGGTTGCTTTTCTCGTTTCCGGATATTTTTCCTTACGAAAATCAGCTCACTTCTTTATCCTAAACTTATTGGGCTACACCATTTTAATGCTTATCGTGGGTGTGATGGGATATGGTTGGTATGTTATGGAAATTGCCACACTCTTCCTTGCATTGGGATTAGCTTCGGGCATTGCCATGAATTACTCTCCCAACACCATCACCAAACTATTTCTTGAAGGGGTGAAAGACATTACCGGCGCTGCATTGGTGGTGGGACTAGCCGGTGGTATTATTATTATCCTTAACAACGGGCAAATCATCGACACCCTGTTGCACAGCATCAGTAGTTCAATGGCCGATATGGGCAAAATTGCTACCGTTGGCACCATGTACATCATGCAAACGGCGATCAACATCTTCATCCCTTCAGGCTCGGCAAAAGCCGCGCTTACTATGCCAATTATGTCACAGTTCTCTGATTTGATCGGGCTTTCGCGACAAGCCACCGTTATGGCCTTCCAGTTTGGGGATGGGTTCACCAATATGATTACGCCCACCTCGGGAGTGCTGATTGGCGCGTTGGGCGTGGCAAAAATACCTTTCAACAAATGGGTGAAATGGGTAACACCCCTTATGATTATTCTTGTCATTCTGGGATTTTTACTGCTGATTCCCACGGTAACCATGCAACTGAATGGATTCTGAAACCCCAAATATTGCAACTTCCCGCTTTGAATCACCGCTTGGCATCATTGGACTAACCCAACGCGATGGGTTTCTAACCGGTCTATATTTTATTGATGAAGGAGAGGCTACTAATATTCCGACTTCGCTCCAATCTTCGGTAATCCAAATCAACGATTGGTTCAACGGAAAAATCACCACATTTGACCTTCCGGTAAAACCTGATGGAACACCATTTCAGCTGTCGGTTTGGCAATTGCTTGCTGAAATACCCTACGGCCAAACCACCACATACGGGGACATTGCCCAAAAGCTTGGAATAAAAAACGGCAGCCGGGCAGTGGGCCTTGCCAATGGTGCAAATCCGGTTTCAATTATTATCCCCTGTCATCGCGTAATTGGTGCAAGCGGTAAACTTACCGGATATCGCGGAGGACTGTGGCGGAAAGAATGGTTGCTAAGGTTTGAGAAGGAGAATACACCTGAAGGGCTGTTCAGTATTTAAAGCTCATCCACTCCGAACAATAGTAAACTCAAAAATGTTAACATGCCTTATAACCTGGTAAACATCTTTTTAATCCAAATAGATGTAATTACCAGTGTCCTGATTTTTGAGATATGACCAGAACGAGACAAAAAATATTGGTTACCCTTATTGTGTTATTCCTCGCCATTCCTTCAATGATGGTTGTGTGGCTTGCCTGGACCGGCTTTTTTACGGAGGTAAAAGTGAGCGAAACCACATTAGGCCCTTTGGTTGTGGTCTATGAAGACCACACAGGGCCATACAAGAATACAGAAGATATCATGGAGCGAATTTCTCAATATTTGCATGATGAGGACAATATTGAAACCTTCAAGAGCTTTGTGATATACTATGACGATCAGAAAGAGACTCCACAGGATTCCCTGCGAAGCAAAGCCGGTCGAATAATTGAATCCACTGATACCACTAAAATAAAATCATTGGGCGCAAATTATAAAATCATGCATTTGCCCGCGAAACGATACGTGGTAGCAGAGATTAAAAACCGCGGTGGACTATCCGTATTCGCAGGTTCCGTAAAGGCAAATCCGGCACTGAACAGATACATGAAAGAAAATGGCTATTCACCTGCCCCTGCCATGGAAATATACGATAGGAACAAAACCATAATGTACCTTAAGGAAATCAAAGAGTAAACCATATAAATATTTGATCTATCATTAATTGCTTATCTCCCTTTTTATCCGCATATTCGCACAACCATTAACAAGGTTGCTTGTTATTTATTTCACAAAACCAAAGCCATGCTTACCAGAATGACGCTTGACGAGATGAATGCCCTTTCGGCAGGGACCCTGATGGAACAATTGGGCATTGTTTACACCGAAATAGGGCCCGATTACCTTTGCGGCACTATGCCGGTTGACCACCGGACCAAACAACCTGCCGGACTTTTACACGGCGGGGCTTCTGCCGCTTTGGCCGAAACCCTGGGGAGTATGGGTTCCATGTCGGTGATTGATCCTGAAAAACAAACCATAGTGGGTGTGGAAGTCAATGCCAACCATATACGCAAGGTTACCCATGGGTTGGTGCACGGAAAAGCAATGCTCATCATGAAATCCCGAAAATTACACCTATGGGAAATCAGGATTCACAACGATAATAATCATTTGGTTTGCCTGTCGCGTCTTACGATTATGGTGCTCGAAAAAAAAGCCGATGATTAAGATTAAAGCCTCCTTTGTTGATTTGGATCAGCTTCAGGGTTTTCTGATTAAAAATGGCACCCCTTTCGCTTCTTTCAGGCTACCTGGTGAGACCAACCCGGTTACCTTGATTTCAAATGGCGCGTTTAACCGACATTCGGGTCTTATTGAAGTCATAAAAAATGGCAAAATCTTTTTAATGACCCCATTCAATCCAGAAGCTGAAATACTTTCCATTTCCCCCGAATTCGAGCTACAGGGATTTAATTTTGACCCTTTTACTATTGAGGTGAATCAAAGCAAGGCCGATTTACCAGACTATGACGAAATTTCCATAGATGCGAAAACGTATCAGAAAAAAATCGGGCATGTTATTCAGCAGATAAAGGGAGGCAGGGCAGATAAAGTGGTTATTTCACGAGAAATAGAAACAAAAGCGCTGAAACCTGATCAAACTCCGGCTTTATTTAATCTACTTTGCCAGTTGCAGTCACAATCTTATGTTTACCTCGCATTTTTCCCAGGGAAAGGATTATGGATGGGTGCGACTCCTGAACTTTTGCTCAGGGCCGAAGCAGGGCAAGTGCATACCGTGGCGCTTGCCGGAACCAAAAAAGCAGATGATGCTAAAAACTGGAATGAGAAAGAAATTGACGAACAAGCCTGGGTAAGCAGGCATGTCCTCGAATGCCTTACCAATGTTGGATGCCGGAACATTCAGGTTTCGAAAACCCTTACGATTACAGCAGGAAATGCAGCCCACCTGATGACGCCTTTTAGCGCAGATACTGAACCCGGCAAAATTCCTGCACTAATTGAAACCTTGCATCCAACCCCGGCCATTTGTGGCTGGCCCCGCAATGTTGCCAGGCAAATGATCAGAGAAACCGAAAATTATGATCGGGAATATTATTCAGGTTACCTGGGAACACTTGACAAACAAGGCAGTGCTTTACTTTATGTAAATTTGCGCTGTTTGCAGGTATTCAATAACAAAACTGTATTATACGCCGGCGGGGGAATAACGGCAGGCTCAGATCCGCTTGCCGAATGGGAAGAAACCGAATTGAAAAGCAGGAATATGTTGTCTGCCATTGAAAAATTGCGGAATTTAGCCAACCCAATCGAAAAACCACGAAATGAACAATAAGCAACTACACCTTCTGGCTGACATACTGGTTGCCAAAGGCATTTCGCACGTGGTAGCATCTCCGGGCTCGCGCAACGCGCCGGCCATGGTGGTTTTCAACCGCAAGTCGGGGCTAAAATTAAAAAGCATAGCTGATGAACGAAGTGCCGGATTTTATGCCCTGGGCATGGCGCAACAACTCAACAAGACCGTTGCGTTGCTGTGTACTTCAGGTTCTGCCGCCCTGAATTACGCACCCGCTCTTGCAGAAGCCTATTATCAGAAAGTTCCGCTTTTGGTGATCACAGCCGACCGCCCCGAAGCCTGGATTGATCAGGGCGACGGCCAGACCATCCGGCAACGCAACATCTTTGCCGGATATGTGCGCAAATCATTTCATCTTCCACACCAAATTAATGATGCCGAAAGTTTATGGTACTTCAAAAGACTGACAAATGAGGCGACAGATCGCACCACACTGCCAGTTCCCGGGCCTGTACACCTCAATTTGCCCTTGTCTGAACCGCTCTATGATATTGAATGGACAGCAGAACAAATTTCGTTAAAAATACCATCGGTTGCAGATACGGAAACACGCGTAAGTGATAAAACAATGCGGGAATTGAGCCACATTTGGAACGCCTCTCCTTCCAAAATCATCCTTGCCGGACAGATGAATACCGATGCGGAACTCAGCCTTCTGCTTACACAAATTTCAGATGATGCTTCAGTTACGCTTTTGTCAGAAACTACCTCCAACCTCAATGTTCCTGGTGCCATATCCTGCATCGACCGCACTATTGAAGGGATTGATTCTGGTAATCTGGAAAATTATTCCCCTTCGCTTTTGCTTACTATTGGTGGAGCAGTAGTTTCGAAGAAAATAAAGTCGCTGTTGCGCAAAATGAAGCCCACACACCACTGGCACATCAATGCAGATACCGACGATTTTCATCTGGACACCTATCAATCACTAACGCAAACCATCCCTGTTTCTGCCAAAATATTCCTTCGGCAACTTCATGCACTGACAAGTAAAACTGAAAGCAACTTTAAGCAGCTCTGGAATAAAAAAAGTCGCCAGAACACAGAACGGCACCGGCTCTTTCTTGAAACTTCACCATTCAGCGATCTGAAAGTTTATGAAACCCTGTTCAGAGAAATGCCCCGGAATGGTCAACTGCATCTGGGCAACAGCACCCCGGTGCGCTACGCGCAATTGTTTGAAGCGGCTTCCGGATTCCACACCTGGTCGAACCGCGGAACCAGCGGGATTGATGGCTGCGTGTCAACCGCTGCCGGTGCGGCCGAAATTTGCGGGGAAATCACCACGGTAATCACAGGTGATATTGGATTTTTTTACGACAGCAATGCCTTGTGGAACAGCCATTTATCGCCCAACCTTCGTATAATTGTCATCAATAACGGCGGAGGCAACATTTTCCGGGTAATTCCCGGCCCCGACAAATATGAAGAACTGGAAGACTACATTGAAACCACGCATAACCTGAATACCGAGGGGCTGACGAAAAATTTCGGGTTAAACTACTACGCTGCCAATTCACAGGAACAATTGGAAGCTGTAATTCCTTCTTTTTTTAAAAGACAGGAAAACAATAAACCTGCCTTACTTGAAGTGTTTACCTCAAACAAACAGAGCGCAAAGGTGTTGAACGATTACTTTAAATTTATCCGATCATGACAAGCAAACGCAACTGGACGACCATAAAAGAATACGAAGAAATCAGGTTTGATTTTTTTGAGGGCATTGCCCGCATCACCATTAACCGCCCGCGCTACCGAAATGCTTTTACCCCCGACACCATCAAGGAAATGATTGATGCCATGCATTATTGCCGTGAAGCCGACAAGGTTGGCGTAGTGGTAATTACCGGCGAGGGCGACAAGGCTTTTTGCAGCGGTGGCGACCAAAATATTAAAGGGCACGGCGGCTATGTAGGCAAAGACGGCATTCCCCGATTGAATGTACTTGATCTTCAAAAACTTATACGCTCATTGCCCAAACCAGTGGTGGCTATGGTGAATGGTTATGCCATTGGCGGTGGTCATGTGTTGCATGTGGTGTGCGACCTCAGCATTGCTTCTGACAATGCCATTTTTGGGCAAACCGGTCCAAAAGTGGGTAGTTTTGACGGAGGGTTTGGTTCTTCCTACCTCGCCCGCATTGTAGGCCAGAAAAAAGCCCGCGAAATTTGGTTCCTTTGCCGACAATATTCAGCGCAGGAAGCATTGGATATGGGCCTGGTAAATAAAGTGGTGCCTTTTGATCAGCTTGAGGATGAAGTGGTAGATTGGTGCAAAACCATGATGAAACGAAGCCCGTTGGCGCTGCGTATGCTCAAACTCTCCATGAATGCCGAACTTGACGGACAGGCCGGCTTGCAGGAACTTGCCGGAAATGCAACTTTGCTTTACTATCTTACCGAAGAGGCACAGGAAGGAAAGCGTGCCTTTCTGGAAAAACGGGAACCTGATTTTCAGAAATTCCCTAAATTTCCGTAATGAAAAATGAAGTAGGCCAGTAACTTCTAATATGTATCTCACGCAAAGACGCAATGACGCAATGACTTTGCTATAATTGCAATTCTCAAAGTTTGCATGACAGGGCTTCTCTTACTTAAATAGGGCTAACGGAATGTTCTGTCGAACAACATTAGGAGAAATAACCTCCAACAGTAAAATTGATAAATCTGAAACTTCAGCTATGGGTGAGGCACAAAACATAAACAACCAAAAACTAAAAGCCTGGATACACGCCGCACGGCCCCGCACCCTTCCGCTGGCTTTTTCCAGTTCGCTGTTGGGCAGCTTTGTGGCGTGGCACGATAGCCGCTTCAAATGGGCGGTTTTTGCTATGGCCCTGCTTACCACGCTTTTTCTGCAGGTGCTCAGTAACCTTGCCAATGATTATGGCGATTCCATAAATGGTGCTGACAACCACGAAAGAGTCGGGCCAAAGCGATCGGTGCAAAGTGGCGATATTAGCCTGAAAGAAATGCGCACTGCCATTATTATCACATCCATACTGGCACTATTTTCAGGTATTCTGCTGATTGGCTTCGGCATTGGCTTCTATTTTTCGCAAGGCTGGCTGATTTTCCTGATGCTGGGTATTACTGCTCTGGCTGCGGCAATTACATACACTGCCGGTGCAAAGCCTTACGGCTATATTGGGCTGGGCGATTTCTTTGTTTTCCTTTTCTTCGGACTTGCCGGTGTTTTGGGCACCTATTTCCTGCATACCTCCGGCTTTAAGATGGACCTGCTGCTCCCTGCAACGGCATCCGGCCTGCTCAGCACCGCTGTACTTAACCTAAACAATATGCGCGACATCAAAGGCGATGCCCTTTCGGGGAAACGCACGCTGGTGGTGATTATGGGCAGCCAAAGAGCAAAAATATATCATTTAGCCCTGATTTTGGGCGCCATGCTTTCACTTTTTGTTTGGACATTACTCAACTATCATACGCCCTATCAGTTCCTGTTTCTGGCGATGATGTTGATTTTTAGCAAACACTTAGCCGTTGTTTTCCGAAACAAAATACCAGCTGAGCTGGATCCCCAACTTAAAAAATTAGCACTGGCAACCTTCTTCACGGTAATCCTGTTTGGTGCTTCACTGCTCCTATAACCATGTTAAAAGCACGCTACCATAAACATACCCTATACTTCCGGCTGCCGGCCGGCACTTCGCGGGGGGTTTTGCTTCACCGCGATGCTTTTTATTTACTAATACAGGACACTGAAAAGCCGGGTTTTACCGGCATTGGCGAATGCGGCATTATTCCGGGGCTAAGCCTGGACGACCGACCTCAATTTGAAACAGCCATTAAGGAATGTTGCTATCTTATCAACAATGGACAACAGCCTGATTCGAAATGGCTGGACGAGTGGCCTTCCATTAGTTTTGCAATGGGAACTGCAATGCTTGATTTGAAAAACGGGGGACAAAGGATTCTTTTTCAAAGCAAATTTACAGAAGGAAAGCAGCCCATTCCCATCAATGGATTGATTTGGATGGGCGAAACCGATGATATGCTGCGACAGATGAACGATAAAGTTGCATCCGGATTTTCGGTGTTAAAAATGAAGGTGGGCGCCATCGATTTTGAGAAAGAAGTTGAACTTCTCCGCAATATTCGCCAGCATTACCCATCCAATCAGATAATTATTCGTCTCGATGCCAATGGCGCTTTTGAACCTGCTGAGGCAATGAAAAAGCTTGAAAAGCTTGCCAAATATGACATCCACAGCATAGAGCAACCCATCAAAGCCGGTAATTCGGTCCAAATGGCTGAAATTTGTCGCCTCTCCCCCATTCCCATTGCTTTGGATGAAGAATTGATTGGCATTTCAGCCAAGGATGAAATGGAGATACTACTGAATGAAATTCGTCCACAGTTCATTATTTTGAAACCCTCCCTGCTGGGTGGGTTTAAGAAATCGGAAGAATGGATACATCAGGTTGAAATTCATGGTGCGGACTGGTGGATAACCTCGGCACTAGAATCAAACATCGGACTCAATGCGATTGCACAATGGACGGCCACGCTTCAAAACCCGCTTCCACAGGGCCTGGGCACCGGCGCTCTCTATACCAATAATATTCCCTCACCACTAAAAGTTGAAAATGGATTGCTTCACTTCGAACCAGAAAACCTTTGGGATGTTAAGTTTACAGGAATTTATGATAAAAGTCCGTTATAATTTTCCCACGCAAAGACGCAAAGACGCAAAGCTATGCAAAACCGATAATTAGCGGTGTAATTTTGATTTTTTTGCAAAAGGCGCAAGCATTGTTATTAAAACCAAACCCGCTAATTTATGGCCATTCCCAAAACTTTAATCCTGGAAGGAAAACTTTATCCCCCTGAAGAACTCAAAAGCTATGCACTTTTGCTGGTGGATGATAATGTGCTCTGGAAAAAGGATTTGGGGGCATTTATTTTAGCCTGGCTTTCGCCCGAAGATGAAATTGTTGTGCATACCTCCGGTTCAACCGGCACTCCCAAACCCATCCGCCACAGCAAACAAGCCATGGTTGCTTCGGCACTGGCCACGGGTGAATTTTTGGGACTTAAAGCCAGTAATTCCGCCTTATTGTGCCTTTCAACGAAAACCATCGCAGGCATGATGATGGTGGTAAGAACCATAGTACTGAAGCTAAATTTGATTTTGACTCCGCCTGATGGTCATCCGCTCAGTCATTTAGGCGGGAAAACCATCCCGGATTTCACCGCTATGGTTCCAGCTCAGGTGTATAACAGCATAACCCGGACTGCGGACTTAAAAGTGCTTAAGCAAATCCCTAAATTGATTGTTGGCGGGGGCGAAATCAACCCTGCACTCGAAGAACAACTTATTGCCCTGCCCAATGCCATTTATGCAACCTATGGAATGACCGAAACCATTACGCATATAGCGCTTCGCAATGTTAATGGCGCAAACCGCTCCGATTTTTTCAGGGCTTTACCCGGGGTTAAACTTGAAACCGATGAAAGAGGCTGCTTAGTTATTACAGCACCCCGCATCCGCACCGAACCCATTGTTACCAATGATTTGGTTGAATTGAAAACCAACAACCAGTTCCGCTGGATAGGCAGATACGACAACATCATCAACCGCGGCGGTCAAAAAATCATCCCCGAAGAGGTGGAGCGCAAAATCTCCCCCTTGATTTCCATGCGGTTTTTTATTACCGGCTACACGGACGAGAAATTTGGGCAGGTTCCGGTTTTGATACTCGAATCTGAAAAAATCACGGAGCTAAACAGGCGAACCTTGCTTAATCAGTTGAAATTAGCTCTTGGCCGCAAAGCGCCGACCAAAATCTTTACTGTTGCTCATTTTTCAGAAACGGAAAGTGGGAAAGTTGACAGATGGGAAACGACCCGGGAGTTAGGGCTTTGATGGGAGAAATCTCAGGGATATAATTACCTCAACCCCTTCACATTCGGCTTTCCGGCAATAAAATCTTTCAGGTAATAAGGTTCAAAATAGGCCACATCTTCAAAATTCCCATCTGCAAATTTTTCAGCAGCCAAAGGGGTCATATATGCTGCTGATGCGTCGAAATCTTTCATAAACCTGAAGTTGGGATGGGTGAGCACAGCTTTGCATTTCTCAGCACCATCCCCGGCAAAGCAAATAATGTGACCATCAATAAACTCCTCAAAAGTATTTTCGTCAATGATTGCCGCATAAACAGACTTAACGTTGTTCAGGTTTTCATCAAAAAGTCCGGTATAGACCTCCATTCGACGGGCATCAATCATGGGCGCAAACAATATGGGTAGATTCTCAGGCTGAGTGTATTTTAGCCTCATTCCCAGCGCCATTGCTTCGGGCGTACCCACAGAAATCATGGGTTTATCCACTGCCCAGCAAATGCCTTTGGCGGTGGAAACCCCAATCCTGAGGCCGGTATAGGATCCGGGGCCCTTGCTTACAGCAACTGCATCCAATTGTGCTGGTTGTAACCCACATTCCTTCATCATTTCATCAATAAAAACCGTAACCACCTGCGAATGGGAGTTTTTTTCACTGGTTTCCCTGATGGCAAGAATGCGCTCATTCTCCGTTAGTGCTACGCTGCATACCGGAGTAGCTGTTTCAATATGTAGTAAAATTGCCATGTGCATGGTAAATAAAAAGAGTGCCCTATAGTGCAAAAAGGCGCGAGGGCACTCAATAAATTGGATTAAATGGTATTATTTCTTGTCGTAAAGTGCTTCCTTTTCTACCACTTTAACTTTATCATCGTTATTCAGGGTTTTAGAAACAGCACGGTAAGGGCCACTGATCACTTCATCCCCTTCTTTGAGGCCTTCGAGAATCTGAATGTTGGTATTGTCCTGAATGCCGGTTTTTACTTCCTGCAGTTTGGCCATGCCATCCTTCAAAACAAAAACATATTCCTTAACTTCCTGCTCAACTTTCGCAACAGGTTTGTCATCTGTTTCGGTGGCTTCTGGTTTGGCCGTGGAATCCATGCGGGTAGTAACCGCCTGAATGGGAATAGTCATAATATTCAAGGCTGTTTCGGTCTGAATATCAACGGTTGCAGACATTCCAGGTCGGAACGGTGAAGCGGTGGGCTGTCCCTTCATATTCAAATCGGCATAGGACTCGGGTATCATCCTGATTTTTACTTCAAAATTTGTAACCTGATCGGCACTGATTCCGGTTACATTGGCCGAAGTGGCAATCTGGGTAATGATCCCTTTGAACTTGCGGTTCAGGTAAGAGTCAACTTCTACCAAAGCGGTATCGTTCATGGCAATGCGCACAATATCATTTTCATTTACACTTACCATCACCTCCATTACTTCAAGGTTGGCAATGCGCAGGATTTCGGTTCCCGATGAAAACTGTGAAGCACCAGCCACGCGTTCCCCTTTTTCAACATTCAGTTTGCTGATTGTCCCTGAAACCGGGGCATAAATTGAAGTTTTATAAAGGTTTTCACTGGCTTCCTTCAACGAGGCATCTGAACTTTTTACCGAATATTCAGCGGCTTTCACGCTTTGCTCGGCAGCAGTAACTTCTGCATTAGCCACATCATAGGATGCACGGGCAGCATCAAATTCAGCAGCCGAAATGGCATTTTCTTTAAACAACTTGTCGTTACGCTCAAAACTGGCTTTGGCATTGATATACTGCGCCTGCACCTGGGCCACCCGGGCTTTCGCATTGGCCAGGTTGGCTTTTTGCGAATTCACCCCCGCAAGCATTCTGTCGTAGTTTGAAGCATAAATTTTAGGATCAATTTTGGCCAGCAAATCACCGGCCTTTATCTGATCGCCTTCTTTTACAAGTAACTCAACAACTTCACCACTCACGTCAGGAGAAATTTTCACCTCCACCTCGGGCTGAATTTTACCGTTGGCCGAAACCGTTTCAATGATGGAGCGGAGTGCTACTTTCTCGGTGGTTACTTTTACTGAATCTTCTTCTCCTATTAATCCCTTTTTGCGGGCAACAGCAAGAACAATGATCAGAATGATCACCAATGCAATTCCAACCCTTATTAAATTCTTCTTTTTGCTCATTTGGCTGAATTATAAAAAACGTTTAAAATTAAGAAGAAAATCCCGATTAAAGACAATCTTTGAGGTTTAGCTTCAATTTTTAGATGCAATCGTCCGTTGCTTTATTTACCCACGCAATGACGCAATGACGCAAAGTATTTATTAAAATCATTATTGACACTGTCAACAATAGTGTAAAAGCTTGATAATCAATTCTATGTATTAATTACCGGATTCAAGCGATGCGTCTCCAAAAGCATAAAGTCAAATTGACCGTTTTTGTTGCACATTTTACCAACAAATACGCTTTTATCCTGAAGCGATCCCTTTGCAAAAATTAAAAAAAGTCCGGCTAAACCGGACATAAAATGTTAAAATCTATGGCGAACTTAATTCTTGAGTGAAAGCGGTTTGCCCATATAGAAATCAAGTACCGTTGTTTTAAAAATATAATCAAACTTACTTTGCAAGACTTCCGACTCGGCATTGGTCATGTCTTTTTTCGCATTGTTGTAATCCACGGAATTCATCACGCCCACACTAAATTTTTGATCGGCATACCTGAAAGCTTCGCTTGTGGCCTCTTGTTTCTTTAAAGAAGCACCATAGTTTTTTAGCGAAGCCCTTGCATCGGACCAGGCTTGTTGAATTGTCTTTCGCAAAGCCATCTGTTGCAATTCCAGATCGAGGTGCGAACTCTCAACAGCAATTTTTGATTTACTCACTGCGGTGCGGGTTTGCCAGCCATTCAAAATGGGAATGGTAAGGTACAGGCCAATGGTTTGGTTGTTGTTGTCTTTGATTTGATCGCTCCACGGCTTATTTTTATAAGTGTAATCATATCCATAGGTATAAACCTCCAGATTCTCACCCTGGGGGCTAACCGCGTAACCAATCAATGGATTGATGGGTGTTTGCTGATCAATTATTTGGCTGGCGCCGGAATAACCTGTGCCCCAGCTTCCGCTTAACGCCAATGAAGGGTAATCGGTTCCTTTTGCCCGGGCCAACTGCTTCTGGCTACCCTGCAAGCGGTATTCGGCTGCCTTTATTTCCGGCATATGTTCATTGGCATAGGTGAAAATCTGGTCAGGATTGCCAACAATGGAAGTTTCGCCTTCAACAGTAAGCGCCGGCACCTCAATGTCAAAACCATCGGTGGAGGGCAGGTCGAGTAGTTGACTGAGCGTAAGCAGCGAAAGTTCCAGGTCATTTTCGGCACTCACCAACGAGGATTCCTCCCCGGCAAGCTGCGCTTCAACGGTGAACAAATCGCCAGCAGCCATACTACCGGCATCCACCATCTTCTGCATACGCTGCACCTGCTGGCGGGTAATGTCCAGTTGATTGCCCCTTATTTGCACCAATTCCTTGTAAAAAAGTACCTGTAGGTAAAAGGTAGCGATATTGATGGACATATCGTTCATGTATTTGTCCGCATCCTGCTCTGTGGCCAGCAAATTCAACTGATTTTGTTTAATCAGGTTCATTTTTTGAAAACCATTGAACAACGTTACCCCGCTTTGAAGATAAAAGTTGTTGCTCTGCACCCTGCTGGTCGCAAACTGATTGGTATAGCGGTCAATCGTCTGTCCATAATTATAGGCATGGGATGCATTGCCGGTAATACCCGGAAGCAGGTCAACCTTTGACTGCAATAGATCTGCCTGGGCAATTTCAACCATCAACATTTGCTTCTTCAACTGGAGATTGTTGGTAAGCGCATGATTTACACATTGTTCAAGGGTCCATACTTGCTGAGACTTTGCGGAAAAAGCCAGCATCAGGGCAAGAAGGAAAAAAATTACGGATTTTTTTATCATTTTAGGATCTGTTTTTCAGGGCGTAATCGATATTTTGATTTTCAGGTCAAATAAATCATGGTTAAATAGAAAAGACCATGCCACGAATGTAATAACCTGAAATATAGTACCTACCACCTGGCATCACTTTAATATTGTCCGAATCCGCTCAGCCATAGGTTCAATATTGAACACCAGCACAAATTGCAGCAGGCCTTAAGAGATTGGCACCAATTCAAACGCAAATATTAACTATTGGTTGCAGTAAATGGTTTAATTTTACGAAAAATTTTGCTCAGGTAACTTTCATTATACCCGGGCAAAGTTAACATTGTATTATGAAACGAAAAATCATCTCATTTCTATTGCTTTTGACGCTGATTCTAACCTCAGGGTTACAGGCAAAAGTACAAAAACAAAACATGCAATTGCTGAGCGACACCATTGATGTTGTGCATTACGACCTAAAAATTGACCTTACCGATATATCCACCCAGCAAATTAATGGTCAGGCAACCCTTCGCCTAACCACTCCATTGGTAAATATTTCATTCATTCCGCTTAACTTATTGCAGTTAGAGGTTGATTCTGTGCTCTCCTCCTTCGGCAACCACCTGACTTATACCCATGCCGGCGATTTGTTGCGTATCAGCACAGCAGCTGCCTTTTCTTCAGGCGACACCATCAGCATAAAAATATTTTATAAAGGCACGCCATTTCATGAAGCTTGGGGAGGATTTCATTTTTACAATCCTTATGCGTTTAATCTGGGTGTTGGGTTTGAATCCATTCCACACAACCTCGGCAAAACCTGGTTCCCCTGCGTGGATGATTTTACTGACCGGGCTTTTTACGACTACCACATCCGTGTAAGCAATGAAAACAGGACGGCATGTGGCGGTTTGCTGCAATCTGTTACTGATCTTGGCGATGGAACTTCGGAGTATTGGTGGAAATCAGACCGCAGCATACCCACTTATCTGGCTTCCGTGGCTGCCGGGCCTTACGCTCTGGTAACCAGCAATTTCCAAGGCATGGAGGAAGAAATACCCATTACCTGGTATGTACGTCCCTCGGATACAGCAAAAATTGCCGGTAGTTTTGCCAACCTCAACGCCATTGCATCCATTTATGAAAACGCCTTCGGATCTTATCCCTTTCAAAGGATTGGCATCACAGGAACGGCGCTTGGTGCGATGGAACACGCCGAAAACATTTTTTATCCAAGCGGAAGCATCAATGGGAACTTATCCAATGAATGGCTATACGCCCATGAGCTTTCGCACATGTGGTTCGGAAATATGGTAACCTGCGCCAGTGCTGAAGATATGTGGCTGAACGAAGGTTGGGCGCGTTGGTGCGAAACCTTGTACCGCGAGCAATTGTATGGCATTGAAGCCGCTCGCGACAATATGCGATTGCTCAGGCGGGAAGTACTTAGGTACGCACACATCAGCGAAGGCGGATACCTCCCCTTGTATCCGATGCCACAAGAAATTACTTATGGAACCCACGTTTATGACAAGGGCAGCACCGTTGTCCACGGGCTAAGGGGTTACCTTGGCGATGACCTCTTTTTTGAAGGCGTAAAAGCCTACCTCGAAACATTTGCCTGGCAACCGGCTTCATCCACACAGATGCGGGACATGCTTTCGCAACAAACCGGGGTTGACCTTACCGGATTCTTCGATTTTCACGTTTTTGGGCCGGGTTTCAATCAGGTGGCGGTGGATTCATTTAAAGTTACACCCTCAGGAAATGAGTTCGATGTTGAAGTTTTTGTCCAACAGAAACTCAAAGGGGCTGAAGTCCCCGCCAACGATTGCCGCACGGAGCTGGCTTTTATGAATGCTTCACGGCAGATTGAAACCCGGGTTATTACATTTTCTGGTTTCAATGGTTCGGCAACTTTCAATCTTCCGTTTGAACCTGAAATGGTGTTTGTTGACCTTTACGAAAGATTTAACGGAGCGGTAACCAGTGATGTGAAAGCCATTAAAACTACCGGTTTGCATGATTTTTCTGACACTTACTTCAAAATGGAAGTAGATGGTGTGGCTGATTCAGCATTTGTATTTGTCGCTCACAACTGGGTGGCACCCGATGGACTTAAGGTACCACAAAACGGCCTTACCCTGAGTGATTACCGCTACTGGATAATCAATGGCATATTTCCTGAAGGATTTGAGGCTACAGGGCGGTTTACCTACAACCGGGCGAGCAAACTCGACCATACGCTCATTCTCAATTCGGCCGATTCACTCGTAATTTTGTACCGGCAGGATGCATCGCACGATTGGCAGCCGGTATCCTTTACACGCACCGGCAACTGGATGGCCGGTACCATTTATGTCCCTCACCTCAAAGCCGGAGAATATACACTGGCCATTTGGGATGAAGAAATGGTTGGCACAGAAAGCAACATACCAACCGAAAAAAAACTGATGCGGGTCATACCAAATCCATGCACCGACTGGGCCAACATACATTTTTCAGGCCATGCAGATGGAATTCTCTACTTGCTCGATCCTACAGGAAAAATTTATGGGGAATATAATATTGATCCGGGCGAACCTAACAAAAGGCTTAATATGATGAATAAAAACCCGGGCAACTATATTTTACAATTCGCTGGCCGCGACGGGCGAAAAGAATTGATAAAATTCGTGGTTTTAAGATAATATTTTCAATCCTCAACACACAATTTCCCATTAAAATGGATGGAAATTCATACGCTCATCAGCTCAGCCTCTACTTTAAAGATCATGCGAATAAAAGCCTGGCTCCTGCAATGGAGAAATATATGAAGAATAAATTTCAGTTCCTGGGGATTAAATCGCCGGAGCGGAAATTATTGCTCAAAGACTTTATCGCGGGAAACGGTTTTCCAACTGATGAAACCTTAGATACCATTGTTCGCAATCTTTGGCAACAGCCTGCGCGGGAATTGCATTATGTGGGAATGCAGCTTGCCGCACGAAAACAATTCCTGATTGATAAAGACCGGATTATTCTTATTGAATGGATGTTAACCCACGCATCATGGTGGGACACCGTGGATTATATTGCCAGCAGCGTTGTCGGTGTTTGGTTCAAATTTCATCCGGAAGAAATTGAACCCATTACCACAAAATGGATGTCATCGGGAAATTTCTGGCTACAACGCACCTGTTTGTTGTTTCAACTCAAATACCGGGAGGCCACAGACCTGAACCTATTGTATGGATTCATAGAACAATTGGCCCCTGAAAAAGAGTTTTTCCTTCGTAAAGCCATTGGATGGGCTTTGAGAGAGTTGTCGAAAACCAATACGGAAGCTGTAAAATTGTTTGTAGATTCGCACGACCTTTCGCAGCTTAGCCGTCGCGAAGCACTAAAAATTATAACAAAAAGATAGCACCATGGACCCGATTTCTACAACTACCTGGTGGTTAGAAATGACCCAACTACCCACAGAAAAAGAATTTCGTCCCTTGCCCGAAGATTGCATGGTTATGCAGATGAAGGAGCCTTTGCGGTCGTTTTACCTGTATCTATACACTTCTGTAGGAAAGCCTTATCAATGGTACAACCGGTTAATGATGAGTGCCGATGCACTGGAGGAGGAAATCAGCAGCATTGAAACATCCATATGGGTGCTTTATTGTAAGGGCGTTCCTGCCGGTTTTGTGGAATACAGCCACAGGGAAGAAAATGAAACGGAAATCGTTTATTTTGGGCTGGTGGATGGATTTACCGGGCGTGGGCTCGGCCTACCCTTCCTGCAATGGTGCATCGAAAAAGCATGGGAACGGCCAATCAAAAGGCTCTGGCTGCACACCTGCGACATTGACCATAAAGCAGCGCTGGGCTTATATCAGAAAGCCGGGTTCAGTATTTTTGATGAGGACACGGTGCAACAGGAAAGACCAGACCCTGAAAATGATCCTTACCGCTTGCTGCCCTGGTAGCTTATCTTAAATCTAAAGAACTATTCATTTTTGTCATTAAAGAACCAGTCCCCAAAACATGGAAGAAAAATTCGCTAAACTACTCTCCTACCTGCTCCACCCATTGTTGTTGCCCACCTATGCCTTGTTGATACTGTTTGGTCAAAGTGCGTATTTTATGATGATACTCCCCGCAAATTTTCGATGGGCAATGCTTGGGCTTATTATTGGGAATACCGTTTTATTGCCGGCAATAATTATCTGGATGATGCTTAAAAGGGGACTTATAAGTAGTATGCAATTGCCTGAGCGTAGTGAAAGGACTTTCCCGTTCATCATTGCGGCCCTTTCTTATTTTGCAACCTATTTCATGTTAAGTAATCTTGGGATTCCATCCATTTACCTGCTCTTTGTGCTGGGTGGCGCGGTACTGACTGTTGTGGCAACTTTGGTAAATTTTTTCTGGAAAATAAGCATCCATATGCTTGGCATGGGAGGAATGACAGGTGGGTTTATTGGCCTGATGCTTATGCGAAGCATTTACTCACCCATGCTTCTTATTGTATTGATTTCTCTTTCGGCCCTCGTGGCTTTTGCACGCTTAAAATTAAACACCCACAACGAATCCCAGGTTTATGTGGGATACATTGCGGGTGTTGCAATTATGCTGGGATTAATTACCCTGCTGTAATATTCTTAGAACGGGCGCAGCGAAAGGCCAATAGATATTGGGTAAATCTGCGGACCGAGGTTTTCTTCAAAGACTTTGGAAATCGAGTAAAATCCGGTAAGGTTGATCCATTTATAGCCTACCTGAAAACTTGGGCCGAATCTCCATTTCTGGAAGTTGGGCAACTGGCTCATCTTAACCTTGGTTTTTGAACCATCAGCCAAATCATCGCCTTTATATTTGGTGTGTGCATTGAGGAGGTATCCCGCCTTGAACCCAACGGCTATCCTGAAACCACTTTCGGTTTTGAACCTTAATTCCAGGGGAACATCCACGTAAGTGAGGCTGATTTTACTCTTTTTGTAATTGAGGTCTTTTCCTCCAGAGGTCTTATCCGGAATTTTGCTTAGGAAGGAAACGCCTGAAGTATCCTGCAACAAACTGTTGCTGTACAAATTATGCATTCCAAGGCCAAGGCCCGCTGCGAAGGCAAAATTACTTTCCCCGATGGGAAAGTTGTGCATGGCATAAACATTCACCCCCGGATTGAATCCCCTGAATGTAATCCCATCGGGTGCATCCATCACCAGGTCATTAAAAATGTCAATTCCCGTGGATATTTTTTCGGTAAAAAGATTCCCGGAGGCGTTTTGCGCAATAGCCAGACTATTCAGCACAAGGGAAACGGAAATAATCAGAAGTATTTTTTTCATTACGGTTTTGTTAAGTTACTTAAAGTAGAAAACCAATCAAAAGTTCAACCAGCACGAAAGATAAATGGTGCGTTAATCTGCACAAAGATATGAAAATTGCCAAAAATGACCGCAGTTGGCGGTCATTTTTGAATTTTTAACGAATGTTCCTATGTATTATAACATACAACTAACAAACGGGCATTTTTTCCTCACTGCTGTCAAAGGCATAAAAATTCACCCTGAGCAAGTGCCTATAGTTATCTTCGGCCCAACCGTATAACACATCCCACTCTTCAGTGGTAAGCCAACGTTTGGACTTATTCAGCTCCTTCAGAAATAAACTTCTGTCGAAACTGACTTTTGTCAATACTTCTATGAGATACTCATGCATAAAATAATACCATTTGTGTTGATTAACGGTATTATAAAAATACAACATCTCAATAGCCGGAATGTACCCATTTATCAAACGTAAGGGTTTAATTCATAAGCGTACCCTTTTTTACAGATATTCGTAATAGCGCTCTTGCCAAATAGCGCAAGAAACGAGAGATTTACGAATATTCAATGAAATGGTTCTTCTCAAGCACTTACTCAAGCCGCTTTCTCAATTCCTGAGTCTGTTTTTCAAATCCCGGCTTACCAAGCAAAGCAAACATATTCTTTTTGTAGGCCTCCACACCCGGCTGATCGAAAGGATTTACATCCAACAGGTATCCCGATAAGGCACAGGCAAATTCATAAAAATAGAGGAGTTCACCTAAGTTATGTTCATTTATCTGGGGCAGGCTTAACACTATATTTGGCACCTGCCCGTCAACGTGGGCAAGCAAGGTACCCAGCTCGGCCTGTCGGTTTACTTCATAAATTCTTTTACCTGCCACAAAATTCAATCCATCTGCATCGTCTTTTTCGAGCGGGACTAAAATCTGGCGACGGGGCTTTTCAATGCTCAGCACCGTTTCAAAAATAACCCTCAGGCCTTCCTGAATATATTGACCCATAGAATGCAAATCGGTGGTAAAACTAACGCCGACAGGGAATATTCCGCGATTTTGTTTGCCTTCACTTTCACCATAAAGCTGTTTCCACCACTCCGTTATATAAATGAGCGAGGGTTGATAATTGACCATAATCTCCACAGGCTTACCCGTTGCATAAAGTGCATTGCGGGCAGCGGCATATTTGAAAGCGGGATTTTCATCGATGGTTTTGGCCGTTGTAACCACTTTTTTCATTGCCCTCGCACCTTCCATCAGTTCGCGAATGTTAAAACCGGCAACCGCGATGGGCAGCAATCCAACCGGTGTAAGCACAGAATAGCGTCCTCCCACATCATCGGGAACTACGTAGGTTTTATAGCCTTCAGCATCGGCCAAACCTTTGAGCGCCCCTCTTTCTTTGTCAGTGATGGCAATGATGCGTTTGCGGGCTTCCTCCAGGCCGTACTTCTGCTCCAGATGACGTCGCAAAATGCGGAATGCTATGGCAGGCTCGGTGGTGGTGCCCGATTTTGAAATCACGGTGAGTGCATAATCCTGCTTGTCAAGGATATCCAGCAAATCAGCCATGTAATCCTCCGAAATATTGTTGCCCGCATAAACAATGAAGGGTGATTTACGAGCCGACTTATCCAGCAATCCTGAGAAGTTGTGCTGAAGGGCTTCAACAACCGCCCGCGCCCCAAGGTACGAGCCTCCTATGCCGATAACCACATAAATGTCGGCCTTTCCCCTTATTGCGCGGGCATCCTCTTCGATAGAGCGGATAAGGGCTTCATCGGTGCCGTCAGGAAGGTCAATCCATCCGAGGAAATCGTTCCCCTTGCCGGTTTTATTTAGCAAGGCTCCCTGTTGGAGGGCCAACTGCTGTTCAAAGGCATAAATGGTATCTTTCGTAACAAAGCCTTCAAGCTTATCGATATTGATTTTTAGATTTGTCATAGGTTTTAGATTTTTTGCCATTAAGACACCAGGGCACAAAGTTTCACAAAATAAATTATTAAAAACACTTGTCCTAAAAAAACCTTTGTGCTGAATTATTTTATTGACTTTTCGGAGCAGGGAAACAGCGCAAATTTTATGCAAATATACGATTCGATTTTCACATGAAATTAACTGCATCATTAAAAATCAAAAAGTGCAACCCGTGGGAGGATTGCACTTTTCAAACACAACACATTAAGAAACATTTATAACACACAAAACACACCTAACAAAAATCAAATGGTATAACCGTTATGTACTTTTGTTTTTACAGCTACAAAATTACATCGTGAACAACGGCCCACTTGTTAACGAAAACAAATAAACGTTAAAAGATGTTAACCTTCATGTTATTATGCTTATAGCCCGCTTACCTTTGCAGCTATGAACCGCAAATTGATACTTCTGATTACTGTTTTGGTGAGCCTTGCATTGATCCTGCTTACAGGCATACAGGCTTATTGGGTAAGAAGTGCGGTAAAGGTGCGGGAAGCCGGGTTTCAACGAAGTGTTGCCGATGCCATGGGCAATGTAATGCAAGGTCTTGAAAAGGCTGAGATTTACAAACAGGTTAAGAAAAATACGGAATACAATGGTCTGCTTAAGGCCATTGATTCTCTCGATTACCTGATTTATCGGGAAACCGGGAAAATGCCCAAAAATGACGGATCCTCAGGTTTTCATTACCAGAGGCAACAACAATGGGATCAGGTGTTTGAGAACAACGAGTGGAAAATGGTGAAGAAGAAAGATTCCGCATTGATGGATTTTTCAGAAGAAAGAGCAGCCGATTACAATCACACCAAATTGAGCGAAAGGGCTTTACAACTGAATAAGAAAAAAGCTTTTCTGCTGAACCAGGTTTTTGATGAGATGTTCAACTCACCCTTCGCCCCTAATATTGAGAGCAGGGTTACCTGCGGGCAGCTTGACACGCTCATATCACTAGCCCTAAAAGCAAAGGGAATAAAAGCCGAATATGAATTTGGCGTTTTGAGCGAAGCCAGAAACATTATGGTGATTGAAAAAGATCATAATTTTCGTGCGCAGTTGAGAGAAGAAGGACTGTATTTTCCAATGTTCTCAGAAAACAGCTATGTCCCACCCGCTGATTATTTAGTAATCCTTTTTCCAAACCAAACCCGCTACCTTTTGGTACAAATGAGTGGTATGCTGATTATTTCGGGAGGTTTGATGCTCTTTATCGTGATTGCTTTTGCTACGGTGATTATTGCCATGCTTAGGCAGAAAAAACTTTCGGACATGAAAAATGATTTCATCAACAACATGACCCATGAGTTTAAAACGCCGATTTCTACGGTTTCATTAGCCTGTGAAGTATTGAACGATCCGGATGTTCCCAAATCCGGCGATTTAATACATTCTTACATCGACATCATCAGCCAGGAAAACAAACGGCTGGGGGTACTTGCCGAAAAAATTCTGCAAACAGCCATTCTCGAAAAGGGCCAGTTGACATTACGTCAGGACTCGATAGATGTGCATGAAGTAATTGCCGATGTGATACGCAAGATTTCTATTCAAATTGAAATACGTGACGGAAGTATTACCTTTAATCCTTTGGCTACAGACCCAATGATTGTTGCTGACAAAATGCACATTACCAATGTGATAAACAACCTGTTGGATAATGCCAACAAATACACACCCAAGAAACCGCTTATCAACGTTACTACCGAAAATATCAACGGAGGAATTCAGATTAGCATAACAGACAATGGTTCCGGCATAAGTAAAGCCAACCAAAAGAAGATTTTCGATAAATTATACCGTGTGCCAACAGGTGATGTACACAATGTAAAAGGCTTTGGATTGGGACTGAGTTACGTTAAATTTATTGTGGAAAAACATCACGGCGAAGTGAGTGTTGAAAGTGAACCCGGAAAAGGCTCCACCTTCAGAATATTGCTGCCTTCCGACACAGGGCAATGAACAGGAAACTTTATTAAAAAATGATGCTTACTTAAAATACAGGTAATATGGAAACAGAAAAAACCCGCATCCTTCTTGCAGAAGATGACCGCAACCTGGGAAATATTTTAAAATCATACCTCGAAGCCAAAGGTTATGCCCCGCGTTTGTGCGTGAACGGGCAGGAGGCTTACGATCTTTTTGTGAAGGAACAGTTTGACTTTTGCATTGTTGATGTGATGATGCCGGTGAAAGACGGGTTTACATTAGCCCGCGAAATCAGGCAGGTTGACAGGAGTATTCCCATCTTATTTCTGACCGCAAAATCGCTGGAAGAAGATAAATTAAAAGGGTTTCAGGCAGGTGCGGACGATTACCTCACCAAACCGTTTAGCATGGAGGAACTACTGTTGCGCATCAGTGCCATATTGCGCAGATCCGGGCATACTACCAAAGGTGGCAAGGAATTTACCATCGGCAGCTTTAACCTGGACTACAACCGTCAAATCCTTACACGCAATGGGGAAGAGCAGCGGCTCACCTCAAAGGAAAACGAGTTGCTACGTTTACTGTCCGAAAACCTGAATGAAGTGCTTGACCGCAGTTACGCGCTGAATAAAATATGGCAGGACGACAGTTATTTTAACGCGCGCAGCATGGATGTTTACATCGCAAAACTCCGGAAGTACCTGAAAGAGGATGAAAGTGTTGAGCTCATCAATGTGCATGGAGTCGGCTTTAAGCTTATTGTGAAATAAAGCAGAAGATCATCCGGCACAACCTATCTATTCAGAATAGATTTTCATCAATTCTTCGGCCTTATCAACCATGTGTTTTGAGCCTACAAAGAAGGGCACCCTTTGATGTAATTCCTCCGGCTTAAGGTCAAGAATACGCTCATATCCGGTTGATGCCTTACCACCAGCCTGTTCAGCCAGAAGTGCAATTGGGTTACATTCATAAAGCAACCGCAATTTGCCCTGTGGATTTTTTTGAGTTCCGGGATAAATATAAATTCCTCCCCTGATTAAGTTTCGATGAAAATCGGACACCAATGAACCAATATATCGGGTTGTATAAGGCCTGTTTGTCGCCTTGTCGTCTTCCTGACAATACTTGATGTATTCTTTAACGCCTTTGTGGAAATAAATATAATTTGCCTCGTTGATCGAGTATATATTTCCACCTTCGGGAATGGTCATTTCGGGATGAGAAAGCAGAAACAGCCCTACCGAAGGATCCAGCGTAAAACCATTTACACCATTGCCAGTAGTATAAACCAACATGGTTGATGAACCATAAATGATGTATCCGGCAGCAACCTGCCTATTGCCCGGTTGCAAAAGATCCTCCTCGGTGGCAGGGCCCGATTCGGTGATCCGCCGATAAATCGAAAAGATAGTCCCGATAGGAACATTCACTTCTATGTTTGAAGAACCATCAAGCGGATCCATGGCCACCACATACTTTCCTTTTTGAGAGTATTTATTTTCGTAAATCTGGAGTTCTTCATTTTCCTCGGATGCCACAGCACATACCATTCCGCCATGCATCATCGCATCCAGAAAATAATCATTGGCAAACACATCCAGCTTTTTCTGATCCTCACCCTGAATATTGGTGGTGCCGAAATACCCGTTTATATCAGCCAGACCAGCTTTATTGATTTCGCGGTTAACAAGCTTTGCCGCAATGCCTATGTCGTTGAGCAAGCGGGTTAATTCACCGGTAGCAAAGGGAAAGTCTACCTGCTTCTCACTAATGAACTGAACAAGGGTTTTCATAATATTATGAATTTAAGGATAAAAAAATACTAGTAATAAGCTAAAAGACCATGCACTGAAGTAATCAAACAAACCTACATGAAATAATTGTAATTTACAAATAGCTGCAGGCTTAAATTATTAATCAGTCCCATCATAAATGACTGTATCGAAATGACTGTATTTCAAAATCTTCCAGAAGGCTATACCTTTCAGGAATTAAAGCCAGGATTTACAGGGAAAATTATTAGCTTTGCATAACAAAAAACTTATGGGATGAAAGTTTTTAAATTTGGCGGAGCCTCTGTAAAAGACGCTTCTACGGTTAAAAAATTAGGGGAAATTTTGTCCATGTTTCCTAATGAAAGGATATGCGTGGTTATCTCTGCAATGGGGAAAACCACCAATCTTTTGGAAAAAGTAACCGAGGCATGGGTAAATCAGGACGTGGCTGTGCTTGAGTTGCTGCATGATCTTGAAACATTTCACCGGTCAATTTCAGCAGATTTGGATGATGCCGGAAAGACAAATATTAAGCTGATTATGAATGAGATAAGGCAGCTTCTGCAAGGAGCGCCTCCTTCCTATTACGATGCAGGATATGATTTGGTTGTATCGCATGGTGAATTGCTTTCAACAGCCATTGTGAGTGAATATTTGAACAAAACGGGCATTACCAATCAATTGCTTGACGCCCGTAAAATGATTATCACCAATGAATCCTTCCGCAATGCCCGTGTTAGCTGGAAAGAAACCAATTCCCGTATAATTGCAACCTTTGACGAGTCTAATCCTGAACAGGAAGCGCTTATTACCATTACACAAGGATTTATCGGCTCCAGTACTTCAGGACAGCCGGTTACCCTTGGTCGCGAAGGTTCGGATTTTAGTGCAGCCATTTTTGCCCATGCACTGGATGCTTCTGAAATGATCATCTGGAAAGATGTGGATGGAGTCTTTAATGCAAATCCAAGTTTCTTTAAGGATGTGGTAAAACTTGATCACATTTCCTATCGCGATGCCATTGAACTGGCCTACTTCGGGGCATCGGTTATTCACCCCAAAACCATACAACCCCTTCAAAACAAGAATATTCCACTGTATGTAAAATCATTCATCAACCCGACTTCTGAAGGTACGCTGATTGATAAGTCAACGGATACGCGATCGAATATCCCTTCTTTTATAATAAAACCTGCGCAAGCATTGGTTTCCATTTCGCCAAAAGATTTTTCATTTGTAGCCGAAGACGGTTTGCACAATATTTTCGGATTGCTATCACACATGGGCATTAGTATCAATATGATGCAAAATTCGGCCATTAGTTTTTCCATTTGTATAGACGATCACCCCGAAAAGCTTAAACGCCTGATCACTGCGTTGAGTGGTGAATTTTCGGTAAAATACAATACCGGACTTGAATTGATTACGATTCGCTATTACAATAAGAAAATCATCGATAAGATAGTGGGAAAACGGCCAATTTTTCTGGAACAGCGCAGCAGGTTAACGGTGCAATTGGTGGTGGAAGAAAAGTAAGTTTTGAGTTCTCCCGAATCGCTGCGCTCTCGGGATTTCGTTACGCTCAATTTGTTGTTTTGTGTTCTGTGTTTTTCGTTCTTTTCAATGAAAGAGTCAGGCAAATTTGGTTCTTTGCTCATTATTCCCTCCTTTTCGTCGTTAACGCTGAAAAGCTTTCTCATTCAGATGGTTATCTAAATTACCTCCCCTGCCGGGACAATGGACGAGAGAACATTGATCGTTGATCCCCGTTAACTGATTATACTTTTATCGGGCTCCTCAATCCCCATAAAGGTTGCAGCAGGACCTGTAAACAAGTCCTGCTGCGGGAAAACAAATAAAAGGAAACTAAGGGGGCAATAGAAAATTAATGAATAGTCAACATCAAATAAACCATAATGGTTCATTAAAAGCTAACCCTAAGCAGGCTTTCGCCTTGTTTATAAAATCCTGATTTAATTGAAGTAAAACTTCAAAACCAGAACTTTAAATTTTATAGCTGAATGGTATGATTCAACACAGGCCATTCAGGCGTCTCAGAAATACCGAGGTGTAAGTACACGCGGTTTAAACAGGTTCATATCGTGCGAAATCATGATTTCATGTGAACCTTGCTGATGGGTTTTCATTTCATTCAGATACGCATCATAGGAATAGCCCAATCTCCAGTTTTCACCAATATTAAGTTCAACCATAAATACAATGGCATTCTTGTTGGTGATGGCATTACGGTTGGTGCGGTATGAAGCTCCAAGCCAGATAACATTGTTTAAAAGAAAACTGGCGTTTAAGTCAACATTGAGTGGAGCATCCTGTGTGTACTTCACCATGAAACCAGGGCGGAATACTACCATATCGCCCATTGGAATTGCGGCACCGGCAATGCCATAAAAATGGCGTGCAAGCGTGGCATAGGTACTTAAGCCGTTTTCAAAATCAACCTTCCCATACTGACTTTCAAACAATTGCTTTGATGAAACACCCAGGTAATAGGATTTGGTGTAGTAGTAAATCCCAAAATTGGCATCTGGCTGAATTTTGTTCCTGGGCCGGCTAAGGGTAGCAGGGTCATCATCTTCCCTCAATTGCATGGCATCCCAATCCACATTCACCTGATTGAAACCAGCCTGCAAACCCAATGATAAAGTACCGCTTAGTATTTTAACTCGATAGGCATAGTTTCCCATAAAGCCTATGTCGGTGAAGGGTCCGGTTTGATCGGCATACACATACATACCCAGCCCTATGTTTTCATTACGCAGGGGTGAATGGGCGCTGAATGTAATGGTGCGAGGTGCGCCATCCCCAAAACCAACCCATTGGTAGCGGTTTAGAAGGGTCATGGTGAGCACATCACGACTACCGGAATAGGCAGGGTTAATTACCAACCTGTTGAACATAAACTGACTATACAATGCATCGCGTTGTGCAGAAGCAGCTAAGGTTACCAGGAACAGTCCGATGATAATGATTGACTTTTTCATTGTGGTGGCTGTTTTAACGTTCTTATACTCTCTTTCCAGAATTCCGGGGCTGTCAGGATTTTATATTTCCCTGACAGCCTGGAAACTGGTTTTTATTTGTTACTGCCATGAATGACTACCCAACCAGTGTAGATCTTATTGACGGCCCTCAATTTTACAATGTAGTAATAGGTAGCATCCGGCATCTTTTTACCAAACTGGTTGGTGCCATCCCATACAACCGTAGAGTTATTGTATCCGGTAAATTCCCTTATCTGATCGGTCCAGCGATTGAAGAGCAACACCTCATTGTCAGGATATTCTTCAATTCCATCAATGATCCAAAGGTCGTTCTTACCATCACCGTTAGGTGTAATTCCATTGTATATCACAACTTCAGGACGGGCCTCATCAGCCACAATTTTAATTACTGCTATAGCTGTATCTGAAACTGCTATCCGCCTGTTATCGTATAGGACGTAGGTAAACTGATCCTCGCCGGTAAAGTTAAGGTCAGGGGTATAGGTTACCGTCATATCCTCGTGTAGATCAATGGTTCCATGGCTTGCAGGCACCAGAATCTTAATACGGGCTTCAATACCAGAAATATCAGGAACATTGTCATTCTCCATGTTGATGATAAACTGAGGTGTGTTAACCAAAGTGATATAGCTATCATTCACAGCCACAAGATAGATTACCTGTGGATCTATATCATTTATAATAACAGTTACCACAGCCTCGTCACACAGACCGCTCAAATCACAAACACTGTAAGTAAAGCTATCACTGCCAGCATAACCTGCATTTGGCGTATAAATAATGCTGCCATTTTGTGGATCAACCATGGTGAAACCATTGGCAGGATCGCTTACTACCGCTACCGTGGTTGGATCGATATTCTGATCACAGTCGGTATCATTGAGCAATACAGCGATACTTACCGGAGTATTCAGGTCGGTGGTTGCATAGTCGTCAATTGCTATTGGACCAGCAACTATGGACAACTGCATCTCGCAAGTGCTTACATTTCCATGAATATCGGTTGCTGTCCAGATGATGGTATATTCACCTGTCTGATAAATTCCATTGGCATTACCGGTATTGGTATAGCTATTTACTACATTTTCAATACCGCAATTGTCAGAAACAACAGGTGCAAGAATCTCAACCATAGCGCTGCAATTTGCGCCGGCTACAACAACTAAATCCTCAGGACATGCAATTACAGGAATTTCAGTGTCCACAACTGTAACTATCACCCTGCAGGTTGCGGAATTACCGCATTCATCTGTTGCAGTGAATATAATTTCCGTTGTACCTACTTCATAGAATCCACTTGCGTTGGCTGATGTTGTTTTATCATTTGTCAACACAACCTCACCACAATTGTCATAGGCAACAGGAACAGGAACTTCAACAATGGCACCACAAGATCCGGCATCTGAATTCACCGTAATATTTTCGATGCAGGTAATTACAGGTGCCTGAGCATCCACTATTGTGAAAGTTGCTGGCCTTGTTTTGAAATTACCACAATCATCAGTTACGGTAAAGATCACCGTTGCTGAACCGGTTGCACCACATCCATCGGAAAGTCCGCTGAAGTTATTGGTCCAATGAACCTGGCCGCAATTGTCATGGGCAACACCGCCACCATTGGAAGCCAACCATGCATTCAGTTCGTCAGCATTACCTGTTCCGTTGCATTCAACGGCCAGATCAGTAGGAGGAACATCAATGTATGGTGCTTTAGTATCCACTACTGTAATGGTTTGTGAAGCCTCAGCATTATTTCCACATGCATCGGTTGCTGTCCAACTACGTATTAAGGTGTAATTATTGGGGCAGTCGCCATCGATGCGGGTTTGACCGTTATAAACGATTGTTACATTCTCTGTGCAGTTGTCGGTTGCAACAGGAGTTCCAACAGGTAAATTCTGGATGCCGCTACATTCAACGGTTCTATCAGCAGGTACAAAGGTGAACACTGGTGCGATGTTGTCATCAACCGTAATGATCTGGCTTACAGAGGCTGCGTTGCCGCAGGCATCGGTTGTGCTCCAGGTGCGGGTGATGATTTCAGGACAGGTATTGCCGTCTGATACGTCAACGCCAATTACTTCACCACTGCCAGCGCAGTTATCGGTCCATCCCAAATAAGCAGGAGCAGGAACATCGGAGATACAGGCATAGGTTGCATTGGCCGGAGCCTCAACAAATACTGGTGCGATATTGTCATCGACCGTAATTATTTGACTTACAGAGGCTGCATTGGCACAAGCATCGGTTACACTCCAGGTGCGGGTGATGATTTCAGGACAGGTATTGCCGTCTGATACATCTACTCCTTGTACTTCACCGCTACCACTGCAGTTGTCCGTCCAACCCAAATAACCAGGAGCAGGAACGTCGGAGATACAGACATAGGTTGCATTGGCCGGAGCCTCAACAAATACTGGTGCGATATTGTCATCGACCGTAATTATTTGACTTACAGAAGCTACATTACCACAGGCATCTTCAACACTCCAGGTGCGGGTAATGATTGTAGGGCAGGCGTTGCCATCAGCTACATCAACGCCCATCACCTCACCACTGCCACTACAGTTATCGGTCCAACCCAAATAACCCGGGGCAGGAACATCTTCCATACATGCATAACTTGCATTGGCCGGAGCCTGAGCAAATACCGGGGCGATATTATCATCCACTGTAATGATCTGGCTTACAGAAGCTAAGTTTCCACAGACATCTTCAACACTCCAGGTGCGGGTGATGATTTCAGGGCAGGTATTGCCGTCTGATACGTCAACGCCAATTACTTCACCACTACCAGCGCAGTTATCGGTCCAGCCCAGATAAGCAGGGGCAGGAACATCTTCCATACATGCATAGGTTACATTGGCGGGCGCATCTACAAATACTGGTGCTATGTTGTCGTCAACCGTAATGATCTGGTTCACAGAAGCTTCGTTGCCACAGGCATCGGTTACGCTCCAGGTACGGGTGATGATTTCAGGGCAGGTATTGCCGTCTGATACGTCAACGCCAATTACTTCACCACTGCCAGCGCAGTTATCGGTCCAGCCCA
>SWCB01004601.1_pt1 | contig 55053 bp, 46 predicted proteins | sample 4692901 | NCBI WGS metagenome assembly SWCB01 (sample SAMN10267276, study PRJNA491770) | bioreactor metagenome | isolation source: DHS bioreactor inoculated with subseafloor sediment | place: Japan: off Shimokita Peninsula | collected 2006-08 | reverse complement strand
ACGCCCGCCCGGCGCCTGAACTGGTGAAGGCCATCATCGCCGAAGCGCTCAAGCGCGGCCTGCTGCTGCTGTCCTGCGGCAGCTACGGCAACGTGCTGCGTCTGATGGTGCCGCTGACCATCGAGCAGAACGTGCTCGACGAAGGTCTGGACATCCTCGCCGCCGCCATCGACGCAGTCATCGCTTCGGCCTGAAACCTGCGCTGATCGAGGGCAGACAAACGCCGCTTGCGGATAACGCAAGCGGCGTTTGTCGTTTACTGCAAAGGATACCGATCAAGCTGTACGGCCGATCATGCGTTGGCGGCAGCGACCTGGAGCACGTCGGGCAAACTCACCACTTCCCGACCGCCGGCTTCGAGGGCGGCGCGCAACCTGCGCGCGTTGTCCACCGCGCCCGGCGTATCGCCATGCACGCAGATGCTGTGCATTGCGGCCGGCAGCACCTTGCCGCTTTGCGACACGACGCCGCCGGCGTCGAGCATGCGCAGCACGTGAGCAACGAGTTCGTCGTGGTCGTGGATGACCGCGCCGGGCTGGCCACGCGGCACCAGCATGCCGGCGTCGGTGTAGGCGCGATCGGCAAAGATCTCGGCCGCAACCCTCAGCCCTGCGCGTTCGCCCGCCTTGTACAGCTCCGACAGCACGGGCGCGAGCAGAATCAGCCCGGGGTCGATTGCACGCACCGCACGCGCCACCGCGTCGGCCAGCGCCGCGTCCTCGCAGGCCTGGTTGTTGAGTGCGCCATGCGGCTTGACGTGGGTCACACGCCCGCCTTCTGCAGCGGCCATGCCGGCCAGCGCCCCGACCTGGTAGATCACCATCGCTTCGAGTTCGTTCGGCGCCATCTTCATCGGCCGCCGGCCGAAGCCCTGCAGGTCGGGATAGGAGGGATGGGCGCCGAGGCTCACGCCGGCGGCAAGGGCCGTGCGCACCGTATTGCGCATCACCAGCGGATCGCCGGCATGAAAGCCGCAGGCGATGTTGGCCGAGCGCACCACCTGCAGCAAGGCCTCGTCCTCGCCCATCTTCCAGGCGCCGAAGGATTCGCCGAGGTCGGCATTGAGGTTGATCTTCATGTCGGGCTCCAGGTCAGTCGTCGGCCGCGGTGAGCGGCCGGTACTCGGGTGACAGCGCATGCACCACGCCGCTCACCAGATTGGCGGAATACAGGGCTGCTTCGTCCACACCTTCTGCGGCAAAGGGACAGATTGCGGCGAGCAGGGCGAGGGTCTCGGCTTCGGTTTCGCGTGCGATGCGCTCACCCTCAGCCGCGCTAACGGCGGCAAAGCGCAGTGTCTGTCCGGGACGACAGGCAGCAAGCCGGGGGATGTCGCTGCCGATCACGGTCGCGATCTTTGGATAGCCACCGGCCGTCTGCGCATCGGCCAGGAGCACGATGGGCTGGCCCTTGCCCGGCACCTGGATGGAGCCCGGCACGGTCGCATCGGAGATGATCTCTGCCGGGCCGAGATGCCCGAGCACCGGGCCTTCCAGCCGCACGCCCATGCGGTCGGCCTCGGCCGTCACGCGGTAATCGCTGCCCAGAAAGGTCTCGAATGTCTCCGCCGAAAAATGGTCTGCCTGCGGGCCGCTGACGACGCGAATCGGACGCTCGTCGATCACAGGCGGCCGGGGCAGGATGCGCTCGCCGCCACTGGCTGGCTGCGCCGGCAGACACACTCCGGCTGCAAGTGCGCGCCCATCCACGCCGCCGAGCGCTGCGCGCGCATAGGTCGACGCACTGCCCAGCACCTGCGGCAGCGCCAGCCCCTCGAGCGCAAGCGCTGCGATGCGGCCACTGCCCATGCGGCGGATGCGCAGGATGTCGCCATCGGCCAGCGTGACCGAGCGCCACGGCGGCAACGGCTTGCGCTCGCCATCGTGTTCGATCTCGAGCACGGCATCGCCCGCCACGGCAACACGCACGGCGGCCCCACGCGCAAGAACCTGCAGGCCGCCGTCGAAGCACTCGATGACCGGCGCGGTGCCGGGGTTGCCGACCAGTGCATTGGCGATGCGCATCAGCCGGGGGTCGAGCACGCCCGCCCACGGCACGCCGATGCGGCGGAAGCCCCTGCGTCCGATGTCCTGCACCGATGCATAGGCACCGGGTGAAACGATCTCGAGACTGGCCGGGCTGTTCATCGCGATACCTCCGCTTGCTCTGCGCCGCGACGCGTGAGCCAGTGTTGCGGCTCGATGTCACCCGATTTGAGCGCGCGCTCAATGCGCTCGTATTCGGCCATCGAGACCGGGACGAAGCGCACATGGTCACCCGCGGCCAGCAGCGAGGGCGATTCACGCCCGGCGTCGAACAGGGTGACCGGACAGCGCCCGAGCAGATGCCAACCGCCAGGACTCTCCCACGGGTAGATCGCGGTGAGCCCGGTCGCGATCGCCACGCTGCCGGGGGGGACGCGCAGCCGCGGCTCCGGGCGACGCGGCAGGCGCAGCGCCTTGGGCAGATCGCCCATGAAGGGGAAACCGGGCAGGAAACCCAGCATGTACACCAGGTATTCACTGCCGCTGTGCAGTGCCACGACTTCGTGCTCGCTGACCCCCAGAGTGCGCGCGGTTTCGGCCAGATCCGGCGCGAAGATGCCCTCGTAACACACCGGCAGCCGCCACAGCCGGCCATTGTCGCCACCGCTGTGTCCGCTCGCGGCAAACAGCGGGCTCAAAGCCTCAAGCAGCCTCTCGCGCCCGGTCTGCAGCGGGTCGAAGAAGACGGTAAGCGAGCGAAAGGTCGGCATGGTCTCGATCACACCGGGCAGACGACCCTCGGCCTGCAGGCGGGCAATACCGACATCGAGGGCATTCACTGCGGCAAGCAGATCCGGGTCGATCGCATCGCCGAACTCAACGGTAAAGGCAGCATCGCCAGCATCCAGCACACACATACTCACGGGCTTGTTCCTTGCTTAATCAGGGGGCGGATGTCGAAGCAGCGCGTGCAGCCTGGTCGTAACGCCCCGAAAGGGTGCGAAGCAGGCGTGCCAGATCACCGATCTGTGCGTTGTCTTCGGCACTGCCGGTGAAACCGGGCATCAGGCAGGCTTCGCGTACATCGCGGTAAGCCACGCAAGCCTCGCGTCCGGCATCGGTCGTTGCGAAGAAGGCCTCCTTGCCCAGCTTCCTGCTGTGCACGAGTCCGAGTGCGGCGAGCTTGCGCAAGGAGTAGGACACCACGTGGGTGTCCTCGACGTTGAGCACGAAACAGATGTCAGCGAGGCGTTTTTCGCTGTCGCGGTGAGCAACATGATGCAGCACCAGCACGTCGATGGGCGTCATGTCCTTGATCCCGGCAGCGGTCATGCAGCGTGTCATCCAGCGCGAAAACGCGTGCCACGCAATGATCATCCCGAACTCGAACTCGGACAGTTCGGGCGATTTCGGCGACACCAGATGCTGGGAGGAAACGATCCGTCCTCCGTCACGCCCGACCAGCGGCACAAGTTGCTTGGGCATTTTTTACTCACATTTCGTTTACGATTTCTTGACAATTTATAGATGAAATCCCAATCTTTCAATAACGCTGACTTCGACCATCATGGTTCACGCGTTTGCTGTGCCCCCAGGAATCCGATCCTTCCGCCTTTTTCACGGAGAACTTCACGATGAACATGAAGCACCGAATCCTCAGCACGCTGGCTGGCTCGCTCGTCGCATTCGGCGTGACGACCGCCGCACACGCCCAAACGGCGTGGGACATGCCGACGCCTTACCCGGTCGCCAACTTCCACACCGAAAACATCCAGCAGTTCGCCGATGAAGTGAACAAGGCCAGCGCGGGCAAGCTCAAGATCACCGTGCATTCCAACGGCTCGCTGTACAAGTCCAACGAGATCAAGCGCGCAGTGCAGGGCGGTCAGGCGCAGATCGGCGAAGTGCTGCTGTCCAGCCTCGCCAACGAAGACCCGCTCTATGCGCTGGACACCGTGCCCTTCCTCGCCACCAGCTACGCCGAATCGCAGAAACTGTGGAAGGTGTCGCGCGATGCGGTCGAAGCGCGTCTGGCCAAGAACGGCCTGAAGCTGCTGTACTCGGTGGCATGGCCGCCGCAGGGCATCTACTCCAAGACCGCGCTGACCTCGATGGCCGATCTCAAGGGCATCAAGATCCGCTCCTACAGCCCGACCGTTGCACGCATGATCGAACTGATGTCGGCGCAACCCGTCACCGTGCAGGCCGCCGATCTGACCCAGGCCCTGTCCACCGGCGTGGTGTCCGCCAACATCACTTCATCGTCCACCGGCTACGACACCAAGAGCTGGGAGCAGCTCGATTACTATTTCGACGTTCAGGCCTGGCTGCCGAAGAACATCGTGTTCGTTTCCCAGAAAGCCTTTGACGCGCTCGATCCGGCAACCAAGGAAGTCGTGCTCAAGGCATCGGCCGCGGCTGAGACGCGCGGCTGGAAGCTCTCGGAAGAGAAGACTGCCTGGTACATCGGCCAGCTCAAGGCGAATGGCATGAAGGTGTTGCCGGCATCTGACGTGCTGCGTGCAGACCTGCTCAAAGTTGGTGAAAAGATGACCGCCGAGTGGCTGGAGAAGACTGGCGCCGACGGCCAGAAGATTCTCGACGCCTACCGCAAGGCCAAGTAAGCACCAATCCAATCTGGCCCGGCATGCCGGGCCATTTTTTCGTCCGGAGTCCGCCATGCGAGCACTGCTCGATTCCCTTTACCGCCTGTCGGGTGCGCTTGCCGCAATCGGCATGGTGGCCACCCTGGTCATGGTCTCGGCCGGCATCTTCAGTCGCCCGCTCGGCATCTACCTGAGTGGCACCGACGACTATGCCGGCTACTGCATGGCCGCCTGTGGTTTTCTCGCCCTCGCCTACACTTTCAAGCACGGCGAGCACATCCGCGTAAGCCTGGTGCTCGAACGCGTCGGCCCGCGCCTGCGCAAGGTGCTGGAGTGGTTCTCGCTCGCAGCGGCCACCACGATTGCCATGACGCTTGCCTGGTATGCGGTGCGGCTGGCGTGGCAGTCACACGAATTCGAGGAAGTGTCCCAGGGCATTGATGCGACACCGCTGTGGATTCCGCAGCTGTCGATGGCCATCGGCACCGTCGTGCTGGTGATCGCGCTGCTCGACGACCTCATCCTAACCACCCTCGGCCGTGCTCCGCGGCGCCTCGCCGGCGCGGGCAACGAAGCCGTCCGCATGGAATAAGAGAGACATCATGGAACTGACCATAGCGGCCCTTCTCATCGGGCTGATGCTCGTACTGCTCGCCGGCGGCGTCTGGATCGGCCTCGCCCTGATGGCCATCGGCATCCTCGGCATGCTCGGCTTTACCCCGCGACCACCGGGCGACGGCATGGCGGTCGCGATCTGGGGCGCCGGCTCGAGCTGGACCCTGACCGCACTGCCACTTTTCCTGTGGATGGGCGAGATCCTGTTTCGCACCAAGCTCTCGGAGGACATGTTCAAGGGACTCGCGCCCTGGCTGGAGCGCCTGCCGGGACGCCTGCTCCACACCAACATCATCGGCTGTACGCTGTTCGCGGCGGTGTCCGGCTCGTCGGCCGCCACCTGCGCCACCATCGGCAAGATCTCGATGCCCGAGCTCACCCGCCGTGGCTATCCGGAGTCGATGATCCTCGGCACCCTCGCCGGTGCCGGCACCCTCGGCCTGCTGATTCCGCCCTCGATCATCATGATCGTGTATGGCGTGTCGGCCGACGTGTCGATCTCCAAGCTCTTCGTCGGCGGCGTGCTGCCCGGCATCCTGCTCGCGTCACTGTTCATGGGCTGGGTCATCCTGTGGTCGCTGCTCAACAGCAAGCGCATCCCGCCGGCCGACCTTAAAACAAGCCTGATCCAGAAACTGGCCGCCTCGCGCAATCTGATCCCGGTCGTGCTGCTGATCGGCGGCGTGCTGGGTTCGATCTACAGCGGCATTGCCACCGCGACAGAAGCCGCGGCCATCGGGGTGATCGGCAGCCTGATCATCGCAGCGAGCCAGAAGTCGCTCAGCAAGGCGAGCTTCATCGCCGCGTTGATGGGCGCCACCCGCCTGTACTGCATGATCGCGCTGATCCTGGGCGGCTCAGCCTTCCTCACCCTGGCCATGGGCTACATGGGCCTGCCGCGGCATCTGGCCGAATGGATCGGCTCGCTCGGCCTGAGCCCCGGCATGCTGCTGGTGGCACTGGCAATTTTCTACATCCTGCTGGGCTGTTTCCTCGACGGCATCTCGATCGTGGTGCTGACCATGGCGGTCCTGCTGCCGACCATTCAGTCTGCCGGCATCGACCCCCTGTGGTTCGGCATCTTCGTCGTCGTCGTGGTGGAGATGGCGCAGATCACGCCGCCGGTCGGCTTCAACCTGTTCGTGCTGCAAGGGCTGACAGGGCGCCAGATCACCACCATTGCGCGCTATGCCATTCCCTACTTCCTCCTGATGGCACTGGCCGTCGTGCTGCTCTACGTGTTTCCGGGTCTGGTGACCTGGTTGCCGGGCAAGATGATCGGCTGACGCACAAATGAAACGGGCCCACGCGGGCCCGTTTCATTTACTGCAGCACTGCTCAGTGCTGTCACTTTTCCAGCAGACTGCGCAGCATCCAGGCGTTCTTCTCGTGGATCTGCATGCGCTGGGTCAGCAGATCGAGTGTCGGCTCGTCGCTCACCTTGTCGGCCAGCGGCGCCACGCTGCGTGCCGTTTTTACGACTGCCTCCTGGCCTTTCACAAGCGCTCGGATCATGTCTTCCGCACTGGGCACGCCCTCCGGTTCCTTCATGCTGGTGAGCTTCTGGAACTCGCGATAGGTACCGGGCGCCGGAAAACCGAGCGCACGGATGCGTTCGGCGATCAGATCCACGGCCAGCGCCAGTTCGGTGTACTGCGCCTCGAACATCAGGTGCAGCGTGTTGAACATCGGGCCGGTCACGTTCCAGTGGAAATTGTGCGTGGTCAGGTACAGCGTGTAGCTGTCCGCAAGCAGACAGGACAGACCGTTCGCGATCTTTGCGCGCTCTTTCTTGCTGATGCCGATATCCATTTCCATGTCATCACTCCTTGTCTCTCGGCTGTTCATCGACGGGCCGTAATGCACCCTTCACAGCTCCATACTAGGCGTTTCCCGGGCATCGATCTAATTGAAACTCGGTATCGGCGGCATCGGCCAGGGCTATGCAATGCGCTTGCCGCGCCCAAGCACTCACGCAGCATCGAGCGAGGGAAGTCGACCGACCGGCTTCACACCGGGCAGGCTGCTCTCAAAAATTGCCGTGCGCAGAATGTCGATCGCGCCACTGCGGGGATAGGTCACGCGCCAGGCCAGCGCAACCCGTCGCGACGGCTCCGGCTGGGTAAAGGGCCTGACCGCGACCAGGGGGTTGTGCGCGTCGAGTTCGTCCGCAGCCGAACTCGGCACCACGGTCACGCCAAGGCCGGTTGCGACCATGTAGCGAATGGTTTCCAGCGAACTGCCTTCGAGCGTGCGCTGCAGACCGCCCACATTGCGGCATTGCGGACACACCTCAAGCACCTGATCGCGAAAGCAGTTGCCGGAACCAAGCAGCAGGAGCTGGTCATCCGCGAGATGCTCGGCATCGATCGTCCGGTGTGCAGCCCAGGGATGGCTCGACGGCAGCAGCACCCGAAAAGGTTCGTCATACACCGGCTGGGTCACGATACCCGGCTCTTCGAACGGCAGGCTGATGATGATGACATCAAGTTCGCCGCGCTTGAGCGCTTCGGCCAGCCGCGTGGTGTAGTTCTCCTGGATGATCAGCGGCATGCGCGGTGCCAGCTGATGTACGCGCGGAATCAGCCGCGGCAGCAGATAAGGCCCGATGGTGTAGATCACGCCGACGCGCAACGGACCCGCCAGCGGGTCCTTGCCCGCGGCCGCAATCTCGTGAATCTGGCTGGCCTCGACCATGACCTTTTCTGCCTGGGCGACGATGCGCCGGCCGGTTTCGGTAATCTTCACCTCGGACGCACTGCGCTCGAAAAGCTGGATACCGAGCTCTTCCTCCACCTTCTTGATCGCAACCGACAGGGTCGGCTGCGATACATGGCATTTTTCCGCCGCACGTCCGAAATGACGTTCGTGGGCAAGTGCTACGAGATATCGAAGGTCAGTCAGCGTCATGGTGTTTTTCTACCGAAAGCGTGCGCAGGGCGGACGAGGCGAGGACGGCCGGAAACGCAGTATTCGCCTTTATAATATGCATCATTCATCCATCGGATGACTATTTACTTTGGCGCATATCAAGAAACAAGAAATGGAGTGGATGCAAATCCGACTCATCGCCCGATACATGGCAGGATGCCTGCTCACTGCGCCGGCTGCAACCGCGTCGGCGTTCCACGACGCCAGTGAAGACCCGTTCTTCGAACCGCTTCCCGTCGTCCTCACGGTGTCGCGCCTTCCTCAGCCCATGCAGGATACGCCGGGCGCAATCAGCGTAATCGACGCCGGGCTCATCGCCGCAACCGGATACCGCGACATCGCCCGCCTGCTGCGACTGGTGCCGGGCATGCAGGTTGCGCAGGAGCGTAGCAATGATCAGTGGGTGAGCTACCACGGCCTGGGTAGCGACTTTCCGAACCAGATGCAGGTGCTGATCGACGGCCGTTCGGTGTACTCGCCGTATTTCTACGGTGGGGCCGACTGGGGTGCATTGGGTATCGGTATCAACGACATCGACCGCATCGAGATCGTGCGCGGATCCGATTCCGCCGCCTATGGCTCCAACGCCTTTCTCGGCGTGGTCAACATCATCACCAAGCACACCGCTACGGAGGCGGGCAGCACGGTCGGCGTCACACTCGGCAATCAGGGCGTCGCGGATGTCAGCGCACGCATGGTGACCCACGACGGCCCCCTGGGTCTGCGCATCACCGCCGCCCACCAGCAGGACGACGGCGCTGCCGGGCTCAAGGACGGTCGCCGGATCGACACACTGAACCTGCGCAGCGACATTCGACTCGGCAACATCGACGAACTCACCCTCAACGCGGGGTTCAGCAACGGGCATCGCGGCAACGGTTACGAAGGCACGCTGTTCGATGGCAGTGAGCCCCGCAGCAGCGAGCACCAGAACAGCCACCTTCACGCGCGCTGGCTGCACAGCCCCTCGCCTGACGAGGAATGGTCGCTATCGTGGTACCACAATAGCGAAAGCGCCCGCGAGTCCTGGAGCGTCGACTCCCACAGAAATCTGGACGGCACGCTCGGTGCCTTCCCGGGCCTGCGTGCGGCCCTGCTTGCAGCACCCCGACTCGTGATCGACGTCGATCAGGATCGCGACAGTCAGCGCGACAACGTTGAGCTGCAGCACCGCCTGCGCACATCGGAGAAGCTGCAACTGGTGTGGGGTCTGGAATGGCGGCGCGATGAGCTCAAGGCACAAGCCCTGTTCAACGACAACCACACCCGCAGCCAGCAGGAATGGCGCCTGTTCGGCAATGCCGAATGGCGCATGGCGCCACAATGGCTGTGGAACGCCGGCTCCATGGTGGAGCAGATCGAAGGCGACAGGCTTCGACTGGCGCCACGTCTCTTCCTGAACTGGCAACCCGATTCCGCCACCACCTTCAAGGCCGGCTATTCGCGTGCCTGGCGTCAGCCCACCCTGTTCGAGCGCGAAGCCGATACCCGCGTCATCCACCCGGTCTACGGTCTGCTGCAGCAACGTCATCAGCGCAATCCCGACCTGAAACCGCAGCGTATCGACGCCTTCGAACTCGGATTCATCCGCTTGCTGCCCCGGGCGCGGGGCAGCCTGGATGTCCGTCTGTTCCAGGAGCACATCCGCGACTACATCATGCGCGAAGGGCTCCCTCCCATGCTGAGCGCCGCGGACAACACGCTCGCCGACCCCAATTTCTTCCAGCGCATCCTCGGTGGCACGCGCTGGAGCAACAGCACGGATACGGTGCGGCTCACCGGTATCGAATATCAGCTGCGCGTTCGCCCGTGGGCGGACGGCGACATCATCTTCAACCATACGATGATCCGGGCCCGGGCTGCCGACCCGGCCCTGGAAGCCACCGTCGCCCCCTACAGCGCGAGCCTGACCTGGATGCAGCACCTCGGCGCCTGGCACACCACAATCAGCATCCTGCGCATGGGCCCTTCCGAGGCCGGTACGGGCTATGCCGGCAGTCAGCGCTTCAAGGTCGACGCCTACACCACGCTGGACCTGAGCCTCGCACGCAGCCTGCGACTGCGAAATCAGACGGTGGAGTTTCGCCTCAGCGGCATCAATCTGCTCGGACGGCATCAGGAACTCGTGCACCGCCCGGTCGAACTCCTGCCCCAATACAATGGCAGCAAAATCGCCAACCCGATCGAGCCGCAGATCTACCTGAGCATGCGCACGCGCTTCTAGGACACGCGCACACGGGTCTTGATCGGCAGCCGCACCGCCCCCATGTCGCGAACACGATCTCAAGCGGGAACGCATCGCGCACTTGCGCGTCAACCGAGAGTCGATTTGCCTTCCACAACACAGGAACGCCCATGAGAAACAGCCTCGCTGCCACCACGCTGGCGCTTGCCCTCGTCGCCTTCTTACCCGAAGGAACACTCGTCTCGACCACCCAGGCCGCGCCAGCTGTCGCTGCGGTCAGTAGCAACCGTTTCGGACTCCCCGACTTTGGCGATCTCGTCGAACAGGTCGGCCCCGCCGTTGTGAACATCAGCGTGGTCCAGGAGCAACGCTTCGGCAACGATGACAATCCCTTTGCCAACGACCCCTTCTACGACTTTCTGCGCCGCTTCGGCGTACCCATGCCCAACATGCCCGGACAACAGGGCGGTGCGCCACGGATCAGCCGCGGCATCGGGTCGGGCTTCATCGTCAGTGCCGATGGCTATGTCCTGACCAATGCCCATGTCGTTGATGAAGATGGCGCAGAGGTCACCGTACGGCTGATCGACAAGCGCGAATTCAAGGCCAAGGTGATCGGCATCGACAAGCGTACCGACGTCGCCGTGCTCAAGATCGATGCGAAGAATCTGCCTGCAGTCACGATCGGTGACCCCGATCGCGCCCGCGTGGGCGAATGGGTCGTGGCCATGGGCTCGCCCTTCGGCTTCGACAACACCGTGACGGCAGGCATCATCTCGGCCAAGGCGCGCCGCCTGCCGGATGAAAACTACGTCCCCTTCATTCAGACCGACGTCGCAATCAACCCGGGCAACTCGGGTGGCCCGCTGTTCAACCTCGCCGGCGAGGTGGTCGGCATCAATTCCCAGATCTATTCCCGTTCGGGCGGCTTCATGGGAATTTCCTTCGCCATCCCGATCGACGTCGCAATGAAGGTCAAGGAGCAACTCGTCACCCATGGACGTGTACAGCGCGGCCGTCTCGGCATTGCCATCCAGGGCGTGGACAAGGAGCTCGCGCAGTCCTTCGGCCTGTCGGACGCGCGCGGCGCGCTGATCGCCAGCGTCGATCCGGGCAGCGCTGCGGACAAGGCAGGTCTGCAGGCGGGCGACGTCGTGCTTGGTGTGGACGGCGTTCGCGTCGCGGATTCCGCCGACCTGCCGCGGATCATTGGCGAGAAGCGTCCGGGCACCAAGGTCAGGCTCGATGTCTGGCGTGACGGCCGGAATCGCGAAGTGACCGCAGTGCTCGACGAACTCAATCCCGAATTCGGCAGCACGACCCAACCGGGCGGCAGCGAGAGCACCACCGGCAAGCTCGGCCTCAAGGCGCGGCCGCTGACCGGGCAGGAAGCGGCCCAGATCGGTCTGAGCGGCGGCCTGGTCGTCGAAGGCGCTACCGGCCCCGCAGCGCGCGCCGGACTTCAGCGCGGGGACGTGATTCTGGCGCTCAACAATCAGCCGGTGAATTCGGTCGAGCAGTTCCGCCAGTACCTCGATCGCGCAGGCAAACGTTTTGCACTGCTGATCCAGCGTGGCGATGCACGCATCTTCGTGCCGGTCCGCATGGATTGAGCACGCACGGCGGTGGTGGCATGCGGTGATCCGCCTGCCACCATGCCTTTTCCTGCGCTTCCCGGGGAAGCTTTCGTGCCAATCGGGACGTAATCGATATACCCACGTCCGCCATGCGTTTATTATGCCCTGCTACTGGACAGGACCCCCGCTCGCACGGGGTACGAGATGCCGCTCTCCAACGCCGATAACTCACACGCCGTTCTTCAAGCGGTGTTCGATGCGCTGCCCGACAGCGTCTTCCTGATCGATCCCGCCAGCTCAGGCATCGTCTATTGCAATCGTGCGGCCTGGTCCGGCCTCGGCTACAGCCGCGCGGAGGACCTGCTCGAACATTCGGTGCTCAGCCTGCAGAGAGATGTGACCGGCCCGGAGCAGTGGCTCAGCATCGCGGCCGAGATCCAGGCGCGTGCCCCGTACGTGTTCATCGGCTGCCATCGACACCGGCTTGGTCGAGAAGTACCGGTAGAGGTGCATACCAGCTGCTTTCAGTTCCAGGATCGGGAATATTTCCTGTCGGTCGCACGTGACATCACCCTGCGCACGCAGCTCGAACGCGACCTGAGCGCGCGCGATGCCCAGCTTCGCTTTGCGCTCAACGAGGCCAGTGACGGGCTGTGGGACTGGGATATCGGCAGCGACAGGGTCTTTTTCAGCCCCCAGCTCAAGCGCATGCTGGGATATGGGCCGGACGAACTCGAACCCACGCTGTCGAGCTGGACCGACAATATCCATCACGACGACGCCCCCCAGGTCCACCGTATTCTTGAGGACCACCTCAGCGGCGAGCGCGAGCGCTACGAGGCCGAATACCGCCTGCGCAACCGCAACGGACACTTTCTGTGGGTGCATGACCGCGGGAAGATCTGCGAACGTGATGAAAACGGCCGACCCTCAAGAGTCGTCGGCATGGTGCAGAACATCACCGATCGCAAGAACCTCGAACTCCGCCTGCAGCAACTCGCATCGCACGACAGCCTCACCGGCCTGCTGAACCGCCGTGAAGCCGAAATCGTGCTCGACACCCAGCTGGGGCTTTGCGAACGTCTCGGCGTGCCGCTCGGCATCTGCCTGTTCGACCTCGACAATTTCAAGCAGATCAACGACACGCACGGCCACCAGTGCGGTGACAAGGTACTGACCGGCGTCGCCCAGCTGTTCGGAAGACACATCCGGCGCTCGGACTTTCTTTGCCGATGGGGCGGAGAAGAGTTCATGCTGATCTGCGTGGACAGCAACCTCGAGCAATTGCGCCACCGCATCGAAACCCTGCGCCATCTGCTGGCCGCGCATCCATGGGAGGGTATCGATGCGCTCGAGCAGGTCACCGCCAGCTTCGGCATCGCCTCCTGTCCCGAGCACGGCAGAGATGCGCGGGAACTCTTCATCGCAGTGGATGAGGCGCTCTACCGCGCCAAGGCGGCAGGGCGCAACCGGGTGGAACCGGCCCTCATCAATCCCCTCACACCCTGAAGCGGGATACCGACTCCTGCAGGCGCGACGCCAGTTGCTCCATCTCGCGCGCCGCGCCGACCGTGTGCTCGATCGCGGCATTGTTGTCGCGTGCCATGCCGGCAATCTCGTCGATGCTGCTGGTCACCGACTCGCTGGCACGGCGCTGATCCTCGGTCGCAGTCGCGATCCGGTCCAGACCTTCGCCCACATCGCTGACTGACGCATTGGCTGCAACCAGCACCCCCGACACCACGTCAGCGGCATGACGGCTGGACTCGAGATGGCTCAGACCGCGGGCAATGGAATCCTGCACCGAAACCGACTGGCGGCTGATTTCGTGGGTGATGGTGTCGATTTCGCCCGCTGACCGTGCGGATTTCTCCGCCAGCTTGCGCACCTCGTCTGCAACCACCGCAAAACCCCGACCCTGCTCACCGGCACGCGCAGCCTCGATCGCTGCGTTGAGTGCAAGCAGATTGGTCTGCTCGGCAATCTCGCGCACTTCCTGCGTCATGCTGGTGATGGCCCGCGTCGAATCGACAAAGGCACTCACCGATTCCGCCATGTGCTGCACGGCAGTTTCGACATGTGCGACTTCGCCGATCAACTCTCCCAGACTGCGCTGGCCTTCCTGCGAGCGGGCAAGACTGTCGCGGGATCGCACACGCACCGACTCGGTACTTTCAGCAATGTGCAGAATCTTGACGTTGAGTTCATCAACCGATTTGGCCGCTTCCATCGAACTGTCGTTCTGCCGGTGCGAACCTTCGGCCAGCTGCGAGGCGCCTGTCACCAGGTTGCGTGCCGAGCCCGTGACTGCCTCGGCCGAGGCGCCCACCTGGCGCACCAGATCGGCAATCGTGACCATCATGCGGTTGAAGGTCTCGGCCGTGCGACCAATTTCATCCTGACCCGGTGCATCGAGCCTGCGCGTGAGGTCACCGCCGCCCTGGGCAATCTCCGCCAGGCTCGCGGTCATGTGCGACAGCGGCCGGGTAACGAAACGACGGATGAACAGGTAGATGAATGCAGCCAGCGGCAGGGACGCCAGGAATGCGAACAGGATGCTTTCGTTACGGAAATCGGTCACCGCGGCATTGACCTTGTCGAGCGAGATGCGCATGCTCACCGCACCCAGCGTGGTGCCCACATCCACCTGGTGACAAAGCGTGCAGTCCTTGCCGAGATAGTTCTTTGATGCCGGCGACGGGATCACCACCCTCAGGTGCTCACCGAAGCGGTCGTCGGTCTCGACCTGCAGAATTGCCGGACCGCCCGCCATCACCGCCTTCTCGGCCTCATCCAGCGATGTCTCGGCAGCCGTGCCCGGACCATAGACCATGCTCACGGCTTCGCCACGAATCACCTTCAGATCCCGCACCGAAGACAGTTCCTTGATCTGGTCGAGAAACACGTCGCGCTGCGCCACGGTGCCGGTAATCATCATTCCGGTCAGCCCTGCCATGGTCATTTCGTTGACCGAACTGGCAAAGTCACGCGCCTGATCGATCGCGGTATCGCGATTCACGCGGGTCTCCCACACGATCATGCTGCCCCACGCAATCACAAGCATCAGCCAGATTGCGCCGGTGAGGCGCACCCATATCGGCGTGTCGGCTAGACGACGCATGATTCTCTCCTTGCCTGTGTGCCCGACGTCCGGGCCCATTCTGTAGTCATTTGAAACATCGGCTGATCTGATGCAAAGCTTTAGCGATTTCTTCGGACGAAAAGCCCGGCACGTGGCACCAGCCTTGATTTGTCACCTGATACGAATATCATGCAACCCTGATAGACACAGGGAACCAAGATATTCAGGCCCTGTCCGAGCACCGGTTCCCTATCCGAATTTCATCATCCATCATCAACCTGAGAGGTCACACATGAAGAAATCCATCGCCCGCGCAACACTCGGTATTGTCGCACTGTCGCTCGCCACCATCGCGTCGGCCCAGGTCAAACCGGAAGATCAGATCAAGTTCCGCAAGGCCGGATACAGCTTCATGAGCTGGAACATGGGCAAGATCAAGAGCAACCTCGAAGGCACCTACGACGCAGCCCAGGTCACTGCGGCCGCCAATGCCATCGCCGGCATCGCCAACTCGGGCATGGGCGCACTTTATGGCCCGGGTACCGACAAGGACGTCGGCAGCCAGAAAACCCGTGTAAAGCCGGAGCTGTTCCAGAACATGCCGGAAGTCGGCAAGCTGGCGGGTGACTTCAGCGGCGCCGCGAACAACCTGGCAAAAGTCGCTGCGACCGGTGATGCTGCTGCAGTCAAGACCGCGTTCGGCGACCTTGGCAAGACGTGCAAGGCCTGTCACGACAAGTTCCGCGAGGAGTGAGTCTGCACCGCATCTGACCTGACCGCAGACACGAAAAAGCCGCAGCGATGCGGCTTTTTCGTTCTTACCAGGCGGGTACGGACTGTGGCGGCGGCGGGGGAGGTGGCGAAACCAGCCCACCCGTCGCCACCCACACTGTTGCAGCCGCAACGGCCAGCGCCGCCACGAAGGACACCAGTCCACCGCCTTGCGCAGGCCTCGGCGCCGGTTCGGGAAACTCCTTGACCCCGGTGATCATCGGCTTCACCAGGTTGTCCTTCTTGACGTGTGCGTAGTACAGGATCGCCAGCACATGCAGCGCGATCAGCCCGCCGATGATCCAGATGTTCTGCCGGTGCAGACTGCTCATCCAGTCACTGGTGCTCTTGCTCACGATGGCATACAGCGGTCCCTCGAAGGCGATATCGTCATTCGCCACCAGCCCGCTCACCACCTGAAAGATCATGATGCCAAGCAAGCCGAGCACGGACAGCGCCCCCAGCGGATTGTGGCCCGGCTCCTTCCACTGACCGCGCAGATACGCCTTGATGCGACCCGGTCCCGGCACGAAGTGGGTAAAACGCGCATAGGTCGAACCCAGCACGCCCCAGACCAGACGAAACGCCAGCAGACCGGCAATGGCCACGCCCAGCCGGCCATGCCACACGATCAGGTTGCCACCGATCAGCCCGCTGGCAAACACACCGGCGGTCAGCACCACCAGCGCCCAATGAAAGACGCGGGTCGGCAGATCCCACACCCGCACAACTTGCTTGCTCATAAAACCATCCCTGCGATACGACTATCCATTATGCCTTCAGGGACCGGATCAGGCTGGTTTCGGTTCCGCAGTGCCGCACCGCGCAGCGAGAAACTCCATCAGGTGGCGGCCGGTATGCGATGCGGGATTGTCCATCGCGACCTCGGGCGGTCCTTCGGCGACGATCTGTCCGCCGCCATCCCCACCCTCGGGGCCAAGATCGATCAGCCAGTCTGCCTCCGCCATCACATCGAGATCGTGCTCGATCACCAGTACGGTGTGCCCGGCATCGGTCAGACGGTGCAGCACATGGATCAGCTTGTCTACATCGGCCATGTGCAGGCCCACGGTGGGCTCGTCAAGCACGTACAGGGTGTGGCGGTCGGCGGGCAGGGGCAGGCCCGTTGCTGCAGCTGCATCGCCCGGACGGTTGCGTACCTTGGACAGCTCGGTCACCAGCTTGATGCGCTGCGCTTCGCCACCCGACAGCGTCGGGCTGGGCTGGCCCAGGGTCAGATAGCCCAGACCCACATCCTGCAGCAGCTGCAGCGGATGAGCGATGGACGGATGGGCGGCGAAAAAGCCCACAGCCTCGTCCACCGGCATCGCCAGCACCTCGGCCACCGTCTTCTCGCGCCAGCGTACCGACAGGGTTTCGGGATTGAAGCGCGCACCACCACAGGCCTCGCACGGCGTCTTCACGTCGGGCAGGAAGTTCATCTCCACCGTGGTCTGCCCGGCCCCGTCACATGAGGGGCAGCGGCCGGCGCCGGTGTTGAAGGAGAAGCGCGATGCGCTCCAGCCCCGGGTGCGGGCATCGAAAGTGTCGGCAAACAGCTTGCGGATCGCATCCCAGAAACCGACATAGGTCGCCGGGCAGGAGCGCGGGGTCTTTCCGATCGGGGTCTGATCCACCTCGAGCACCCGGCCGACCTGCTGCCAGCCTTCCAGGCTGCGACAGCCCACCAGGGTCTGATCAACTTCCTCCGGCTGTGCCTTGCCACGACGGCGTGCTCGCACCGCCTCCGGGTCGCCCAGCCGGGCCCTCAGATTGGCGTGAATCACATCGCGTGCGAGCGAAGACTTGCCCGATCCCGACACCCCGGTCACCACCGTGAGCCGGGCCAGCGGGATGCGTGCATCGATATTGCGCAGGTTGTGCAGGCTGACACCTTCGACCCGAATCGCCGGGTGGTCTGCCGCCACCGGCCGCCGCGGACGCATCGGATGCTGCAGCGGATTGCGGAAGCAGGCGCCGGTAGCCGATTCCGGCGCCGCCAGCAGCGCCGCCACATCACCTTCGGCCACCACCCGGCCACCGCGCACGCCGGCCCCCGGACCGAGGTCGATGACATGATCGGCACGGCGAATGGTGTCCTCGTCATGCTCAACCACCAGCAGCGTGTTGCCGCGGTCACGCAGTGCCTCAAGCGTGTCGAGCAGCAGGCGGTTGTCACGCGGATGCAGGCCAATCGTGGGCTCGTCGAGGATGTAGCACACGCCGCGCAGGTTGGAGCCCAGCTGAGCCGCCAGCCGGATGCGCTGCGCCTCGCCACCGGACAGGGTGGGCGCAGCGCGGTCGAGCGCGAGGTAGCCCAGTCCCACATGCTGAAGGAAATCGAGGCGACCGCGGATTTCGCTCACCAGATCACGCGCAATATCGTTTTCACGCTCGTTCAACGCCAGTTCGCCGAAGAAGTCCGCAATCTTGTTCACCGCCAGCTTCGCCAGCTGATGCAGGCCGCGGTCACGGAAACGCACCGCACGCGCGACCGGATTGAGCCGCGCACCCTCACACGCCGGACAGGGCTCGTCGCTGCTGACTGTGTCTTCCGCATCGCCAAGGTCGAGCGCATCCGGATCTTCCACCCGCGCCGCCGTCTTCAGACCCGTCCCGAAGCACTTGGGACACCAGCCATGCTTGGCGTTGTACGAAAACAGACGCGGATCAGGCTCGGGAAAGCCGGTCCCACAACTCGGGCACGCCCGCAGCGTCGAAAACGTAATTTCAAAGGGGTCAGAGTCGTTTGATAGTTTCAAAGGGGTCAGAGTCGTTTGATCAAGGGGATCAAACGACTCTGACCCCTTTGAAACAAGTCGCAGCACTTTGAGCACGCCTTTTCCATGCTCCAGCGCAGCACCGACGAACTCGCGCAAGGTCGCCTCGTGTTCCGGCTGCACCACCACCATGCCAAGCGGCAGTTCGATGGAGTGCTCCTTGTAGCGGTCAAGGCGCGGCCATTTGGCGGTCGGCAGATACTCGCCATCCACCCGCAGCTGTGCATGGCCCTTGCCCCGCGCCCATTTGGCGAGATCGGTGTACAAACCCTTGCGGTTGGTGACCAGCGGCGCCAGCACTTCAACCGATGCGCCCCGCAGTTCGCGCTGGATCTGGGCGACGATCGCCTCGAAGCTCTGCGGTGTCACCGGTACCTGGCAGTCCGGACAGTACTGGGTGCCGAGCTTGACGTACATCAGGCGCAGGAAGGGGTGGATCTCGGTCAGCGTCGCCACCGTACTCTTGCGCCCACCACGACTGGTGCGCTGCTCGATCGCCACCGTGGGCGGAATACCGAACACTCCGTCGACATCCGGTCGGCTCGACGGCTGCACGAACTGGCGCGCGTAGGCGTTGAGCGACTCCAGATAGCGGCGCTGGCCCTCGCCAAACACGATATCGAACGCCAGTGTCGACTTGCCCGAGCCCGACAGGCCGGTGACCACGGTGAAGCGGTCGCGCGGAATCGACACGCTGATGTTCTTCAGGTTGTGCTCACGCGCATGATGAATCTCGATCGCCGGTGCCGTCAGCGCACGGTAGGCCACCGGCGCTTCGGCCACCATCGCCGGTGCAGCGCGGGTGCGCGCCAGCGCTTCCGCATACTCGCGCAGCGCAAGCCCGGTGTGAGATGAAGGATGTGCCCGCACCTGCTCCGGACTGCCTTCGACCACGATTTCGCCACCCCCTTCGCCGCCTTCCGGGCCAAGGTCGATGATCCAGTCGGCCGCTGCGATCACATCGAGGTTGTGCTCGATCACGATCAGTGAATTGCCCGCTTCGAGCAGCTTGTTGAACGCCCCCAGCAGGGTGGCGACGTCTTCGAAATGCAGACCGGTCGTCGGTTCGTCGAACAGGAAGAGCAGACCAGGCGCAGCGTCCACTGCCTTATCCACGGATTTGCCAACAGCCTTATCCACAGCTTTCGACGCACGACTGCCCTTCTTCTGCGCCGCGCTTGCCAGATGGCCGGCCAGCTTCAGTCGCTGCGCCTCACCACCCGACAGCGTCGGCACTGGCTGCCCCAGACGCAGATAATCGAGGCCGACGTCGGACAGGGGTGCGAGCGCGGCCAGCACCTTGGGCTGATCGGCGAAGAAGCCCAGCGCCTCGCGCACCGTCATCTCCAGCACATCAGCCACGGAATGGCCACGCCATTGCAGCTCTAGCACTTCAGGGCGATAGCGCTTGCCGTCGCAATCCGGGCAGCGCAGCCAGACATCGGACAGGAACTGCATCTCGACGTGTTCGAAACCCGAACCGGTGCAGGTCGGGCAGCGCCCGTGGCCGGCGTTGAAGCTGAAAGTGCCGGGCGAATAACCGCGCTGCTTGGCCTCGGGCAGGGCGGCAAACAAATTGCGGATCGGATCCCAGGCGCCAACATAACTGACCGGGTTGGAGCGCGAGCTCTTGCCAATGGCCGACTGATCGACCATGACCACGCCGCGCAGTCCGTCCACGCCCTCCAGCCCGTCGAAGGCGCCCGGCGTGTCCACTGCCTCGCCAAAATGCTTTGCCAGCGCAGGATAGAGCACATCCTGGATCAGGCTCGACTTGCCTGAACCCGACACCCCGGTCAGACAGGTCATGCGCTGCAGCGGGAAAGACACACTGATTCCGCGCAGATTGTGCTCACGCGCGCCGATCAGGGTCAGCCGCGGTGTCGCGGTATCGACCGGACGTGACGGACGCTCCACATCGATACGTTTCCTGCCCGCCAGCCAGGGACCGGTGACCGAGTCCGGATTGGCGGTGATCTCCGCCGGCGTGCCGCGGGCGACGATATTGCCGCCGCGCTCGCCCGGACCGGGGCCGATCTCAAGCAACTCGTCCGCCGCCACCATGACCTGCGGATCATGCTCGACCACTACCAGCGTGTTGCCGGCATCGCGCAACCGCGTCATCACCCCCAGAATGCGGCCGATATCGCGCGGGTGCAGACCGATCGAAGGTTCGTCGAGCACGAACAGCGTATTCACCAGCGAGGTACCGAGCGCCGTCGTCAGGTTGATGCGCTGCACCTCGCCCCCGGAGAGCGTCCGTGACTGGCGGTCGAGCGTCAGGTAGCCCAGCCCGACATCGGACAGATAGGTCAGCCGGCTGCGGATCTCGCCCAGCACCAGCTCGGTGGCCTCGTCCGCCACACCGGGCAGCTCAAGTGCGGTGATGGCTTCGCGGATGCGATCGACCGGCATCGCCATCAGCTGGTGGATCGCTAACCCTCTTTTTTCAAAGGGATCAGAGTCGTTTGATCGTGCGGTCAGATCAAACGACTCTGACCCCTTTGAAACGGGCAAGCGCCACAGCAGGGCGTCGGGTTTGAGGCGCGCGCCGTGGCAGGAGGGACATTCGGTGTAGCTGCGGTAGCGCGACAGCAGCACCCGGATGTGCATCTTGTAGGCCTTGGTCTCGAGCCAGACGAAGAAATGGCGCACGCCGTACCAGTAACGCGGCCATGAGCTGTCCCAGTTCTTCCACTTGGCGTCGCCTTCGAGCACCCACTGCCGGTGTTCCGGCGGCAGGTCGCGGAAGGGGACGTCCATCGCCACCCCGGCCTTCTTCGCCATCTTTGCCAGATCCTGCTGGCACTCGCGGTAGCTCTCTGTCTGCCACGGCTTGATCGCGCCCTCGGCGAGCGTCTTCGATTCATCCGGGATCACCAGGCCGAAATCCACCCCGATGACACGGCCGAACCCGCGACAGGTCTCGCACGCCCCGATCGGCGAATTGAAGGAGAACAGGCCCGGGGTCGGATCGCTGTAGTGGATGTCGCAGTCGGCGCAATGCAGACCCTGCGAATAGCGCCACTCAGCCTCTTCGCCATCGCCGGCGGCAAACACACGCAAACGGCCATGGCCCAGACGCAGTGCCGCTTCAAGCGCTTCAGCCAGACGCGATGGCTCGGCCGCCGAGAAGCGGAAGCGGTCCTGCACGACCTGCAGCACATCGGCATCCACACCCTCTTCGCGCCGATGGATGCGGGTATAGCCCTGTGCGTTGAGCAGCGCGGTGATCTCGGCCTCGCTGTAGGTTTTCGGCACGGTGAGCGGAAAGCAGACCATCAGTCGCGGATCGCCTGCAGCCGCAGCGCGACGGCCGAGGTCCTCACCGATGCTGTCGACCGAGTCACGCTTGACCGGCTTGCCGCAGCAGCGGCAGTGCAGATGCGAGGCGCGGGCGTAGAGCAGCTTGAAGTGGTCCGCAAGCTCGGTCATGGTTCCGACCGTGGAGCGTGAGGTGCGCACCTGGCTGGTCTGATCGATCGCGATGGCTGGCGGCACGCCCTCGATGCGGTCGACCTGAGGCTTGTCCATGCGGTCGAGAAACTGCCGCGCGTAGGGCGAGAAGGTCTCGACGTAGCGGCGCTGCCCCTCTGCGTACAAGGTGTCGAACACCAGCGAGGACTTGCCCGAACCGGATACGCCGGTCACCACCGTGAGGCGGTTCAGCGACAGGTCGAGCGAGAGATTGCGGAGATTGTTCTGACGTGCGCCGCGAATGCGGATGCTGTCTTTGAGGTCGGGCATGGCTGGGCTGCTGGAGGGGCGCAAGATGGTCATTGTAGGCTGCAGACCCCATCCGAGGACGATAGGTTCAAGCTGCCATCACAATCATATCGAACGCGCCCGGCAAAACCGGATCAGCCCGATCCGGTCCGGGTGTCAGCGGCGCATGAGCGCCAGCAAAGCTTACTCCACGGGTTTTTCCTGCGGCACTTCCTCGGGCTTGTTACGCACTGCATCAACGACGCCCTTGCCCGCATCCTTGATCCGCTTTGCCGCTTCCAGGGTGGCATCGGCAATGCGTCTTGCGGCCTGCTCGGTGGCTTCCTTGGCATCAAGCGCGGTTTCACCCGCTGATTCAACCGCATCGGCCGCCTTCTCGCTGCCTGCCTCCGCCTTTTCCGCGGCTTGCTCGGTCACGGCCTCGACGACGGCCTTGCCGGCTTCTCCTGCCTTCACTGCTGCTTCACCGGCTTTCTCGATCGCCTCTTTGGCGGCGTCCACCGCCTCGCTGGCAGATTGTTCGACCTTGTCGGCCGGTTTTTCCTCACTACACCCGGCGAGAAAAAGGGCGCTTGCAGCGGCCATTGCGGCCAGCAGGGTTTTCATCAGTCTCATCTCTAACATTTGCACAAACTCAATCTTGCACCCTCTGACCGCATAAATCTGTCAGATAGTTCCCCTATGGCAAAAACAAAGGGCCCGTGAGGGCCCCTTGCTTTGGCACTGGTGCAGATTACTTCACGCGAGCGCGGTATTCGTCGGTGCGGGTATCGATTTCGATCTTGTCACCGATCTCAACGAAAGCGGGGACCGGCAGCTCGAAACCGGTCTTGATGCGGGCCGGCTTCATGACCTTGCCCGAGGTGTCGCCCTTCACGGCCGGCTCGGTGTACTCCACTTCACGCACCACGCTGTTGGGCAGTTCGACCGAAATCGCCTTGCCGTTGTAGAACACCACTTCGCAAGCCAGGCCGTCTTCGAGGTACTTGAGTGCGTCGGTCATGTTCTCGGCTTCGACTTCGTACTGCTCGTAGTCGGCATCCATGAACACGTACATCGGATCAGCAAAGTAGGAGTAGGTCACTTCCTTGCGATCAAGCTGGACCACTTCAAATTTGTCGTCAGCCTTGTAAACCGATTCCGACGGCGCGCCGGTCAGCAGGTTCTTGAGCTTCATCTTCACGACCGCAGCGTTGCGGCCGGACTTGTTGTACTCGGATTTCTGTACCACCAGCGGGTCGGCGCCGACCATGATGACGTTGCCCGAGCGGAGTTCCTGTGCGGTTTTCATGCTGTGTCCTGAACTTGATGCGGCGCGACCGTAGACGCTAACCCGATACGAAAGCGCGCGATTCTACCCTCTCGCGTCGACTATGTGGTTGCAGAATTGCGTCAGACGCATCGCCAGATCCGGCATCGCCGCCTGGCTCAGACCCCAGTTTTCCGCGTGTGGACCGATCACGGGAAGGGCTTCGGCAAACGCAGACCACGCGGCAGCAGGCACTCCGCGACCGTTCCAGGCATGCCAGAACGCTACGAGCGCCTCGGCCGCCGCCGGGTCCAGACCGGCACGATAGCGTTGCAAAAAAGCATCAAGCTTGTCGAAGTGCGCCTCGTCGTCCTGCGCATAGATGTGCCAGACGAAAGGCTTGCCCGCCCATTGCGCGCGCACAAATGAATCCTCGCCGCGCACGAAATTCAGGTCGCTCACCCACAGCAAGCGATCGTAAGCGTCCTGGTCGGTGAAGGGCAGCACGGCGAGCGAGAGACTGCCTTTGCGCAGTCGCGCACCCGCGCTCAGCCCGTGCCCACCAAAGGCCCGCGCAAGGTCACCCAGCACCCGGCCTTCAGGCACCAGCAGCAGCACCGGGCGGCTGCTCCGCGCCCAGATCTCGACAAGATCCGTCAGCCCCGGCTGCTCGTAGGCAAACAGGGAAACGATCAGCGTATCCGCGCCAGGAAGTGCGACCTCGTTCGTCGCCAGCCATGCGGCCCGCCCGCCTTGCTGCAGAAAGCCGTCACGGGCCGCAATCAGCCCGGTCTCGCGCAACAGCCCGCCACCGGCGGCATCGAACCCGGGAAAAAAGAAGTGTTTGGTCAAGGGCTGTGACGGATGGGGCGAAGCCAGACCATGGCAACCGCTCACCCAGTCCTCGGCCGACAGATACTCGAGGTTGATCCAGACCGGCGCCACAGGCCGTGCAACCATCGCCTCGACGTGGGCCTCGGGCAAGGTACAGGCGAAGGCCTCGATGACCACAGCGGCCGGCTCAAGCCGCTCAAGCGGCATCGTCCACTGCCGGATGTCGACGCCCTCGACCACCGCCTGCTGCACTGCAGTGCGAAGCACGGGACACAGGCGCGAAAACGCGACGAAGTCGTCCACCCAAAGTCGCACCCGAAAGCCGTGATCGCGCACGAGTGAACGCGCAAGTCGCCAGCAGACGCCGATATCCCCATAGTTATCCACAACCTGACAGAAAATCTCGTAGTCAGGCGGGGGAAGAGGCGCGTTTTCGGTCATCGTCGTGAACAAGTCGGGGGATTAAAGCGGGAAAGGATGTGGACAAAGGCTTAGGAAGGAAATGGCCGGAAAAGCATGGACATTTCATGCACAGCTGATTAGGGGGTTTATCAACCTGCTTATCAGACCGCGAATCTTGCACTGCAGCAGGCGCTATCCGAGTTATCCACAGATTTTGGTCCACTGTTTACTTCTTTATCTTTATATTTAATAAAGTAAACAACAAACAAAAGCTCAAACAAAAAGGCGGTCCGAGTCCGGCAAACACCTGCCGGAACCCAGGACCGCCTGCGGGTCAATCAGGAATAGTTGTTGAGCTGCTCAAGGTCGGCAGCTTCCAGCCAGCGCCATTCACCCGGCGCCAGCTGCGCATCGAGTTCGAGTCCGCCAACACGGCTGCGGTGCAGGGCTTCCACCCGGTTGCTGGCTGCACCGATCATGCGCTTGACCTGGTGATACTTGCCTTCGCACAGGGTGAGCTGCAGCGTATGCGAACCGGTCTGAACACAGGCCGTTGCCGCAACCGGTGCGGGTTCGTCATGCATCTGCACCCCGGCAAGGAGCGCCGCGATCAGTTCGGGCGTCACTTCGTGCTTGAGCGTGACCTCGTAGACCTTGGGCGTGCGCTTCTTGCCCGAACTCCAGTAGTGAATGAACTTGCCATTGTCGGAAAACAGCAGCAGCCCGGTCGTATCCTGGTCGAGTCGGCCGATGCTCTGCACACCGCGCAGCAGCATCTGTGGTGGCAGCAGCTTGAAAACGGAGGGGTGAAAGGTCGGTTTCAGCGAACATTCGTAGCCGACCGGCTTGTGCAGCATCAGGTAAGCCTCGGCGCGGAACTGCCACGGCTGATCGCCGATCGTGAACTCGAGCCCGGGAACACCATCGCTGCCGCCGGGTTCAAAGTCTGCGAAAGGGTCGTCACACGGAACACCGGCAACACTGACGTGCCCGGCACGGACGAGGGCGCGGCATTCCTTGCGGCTGCCGAAACCCTGGGAGTGGAGAAGTCGTTCGATTTGCATGGCTGGCATGGTATCGCGGATGCCCCCTGCGCTTCATCCCATCTCCACCAGGGCCGGCGCCAGCGCTGCGACCATCCTCAAGCTCGGGGTAAACTGCGGGCCTGACCGGCAAGGAGACCGTCTTTGAAATTCGAACATCTCATCGAGGTCAATGACCTCGCCAATCCGCTGCTTACCGTGCTTAGCCGCGAAGAAGTCTGGTTCGGCCTGTTGTGCCGCGCCGAGGATTCGCGTGCGTTTCTCCCCGGACTCGAGCGCTGCACCATCCTCGAACGGAAGGAAGGCGAACTCCTGCGCGAACTCAATTTCGGACAGGTCAGCATTCGCGACCGGGTGCTCTTCAGCGAACTCGAGTGGATCAGCTTCGAATCCGAAGCCACCGCAGAGCACGCGGGCGGCAAACTGGTGATCAGCATCGAAGAGCCCGAGGCCGGCGTCCTGTTCCTGCGCTTCGTATATTCGACCAGCCTGCCCGACGCCAACGGAAGCGAAGAGGCAAAGTATGCTGACATCGTTCGCTCTGCCTATCATCAGTCCGACATCGACACCATGAAGGTGATCCGCATGATCGCCGAGTCGGGACGACTGCAATAATCCTTTCCATCCGGCGTCCGTTGCCGATGCAGCGGGCGCTTTTTCGTTCACATCAGGAAATAAATCATGTGGTTCAAGAACCTGCAGTTGTATCGCCTGCCCGCAGGGTGGGACATGAGCATCGAGAAACTGGAAGAGCAACTGGCCAAGAAGCCCTTCAACCCGTGTGGCAGCCAGGACATGGAGAGTCGTGGCTGGCTCTCGCCCCTGGGTAACGACGTTCTGGTCCATGCAGTGGGTGGCCAGTGGCTGATCGCACTTGGTTTCGAACATCGTCTGCTGCCGTCCTCCGTGGTCAAGCAGGAAGCCGACGAACGCGCAGCGGAAATGGCCGACCAGCAAGGCTTCAAGCTCGGTCGCAAGCAGATGAAGGATCTGCGCGAACAGGTCGCACAGGAACTGATGCCGCGCGCCTTTACCCGTCGTCGTCGCCTTCACGCCTGGATCGACCCGGTTGGCGGCTGGCTGGCAGTGGACGCGCCAAGTCAGGCCCGCGCCGAAGATGTCATCGAAGAACTGCGTCACTGCCTCGACAGTTTCCCGCTGACGCTGGTGCGCACCGAACGCTCGCCGGTTTCGGCAATGGCCGACTGGCTTGCAGGCAACGAAGCGCCGGCAGGTTTCAGCATCGACCAGGACTGCGAACTGCGTTCGGTCACCGAGGACAAGGCAGCTGTTCGTTACGTTCGTCATCCGCTCGAAGGCGACGAGATCAAGGGTCACCTCGAGGCCGGCAAGTTGCCGACACGTCTGGCCCTGACCTTTGACGACCGCGTGAGTTTCGTTCTGACCGACAAGCTCGAGATCAAGCGCATCGATTTCCTCGACGTGGTGCGCGACCAGATCGACGGTCAGGCAGAAGACGAAGAGGCGCTGTTCAACGCCGAGTTTGCCCTGATGACCGGCGAGCTGGGTCAGTTGCTGCCTGCTGTCGTTGAAGCACTGGGTGGCGAGTTGAAGCAGGAAGCCACAACGGAGATTCATTCGGCAGTGACGAAGTCAGCTGCAGGTGATCCACCGTTCTGAGTGGACACGAGGGCGTAAGCCCGAGAGCAGGTCAAGAGCGCTGTCGCATTTGCGGCGGCGCTTTTTTTTGGGTGTTCAAAGGGTGTACACAGTATTTAAAGATTTAAAAGACTATAAAGATTATAGTGCCCCGAAATCTGTGGATAATCACTTTTAACCCATATAAAACAGTTGCTTGAATGTCTGGTAAACGTGTGCACAGCACCCTGGTAAACGACAGGATCATTTGTTGATGAAATTTCTGCCGGTGGTGTTTACTCAACTTATCCACAATCTGCAGGGTGTCTGAATAACAGCTTATACATGCTGCTTTTCGTGCACTTTCGATGCGGCTGGTCATCGCGGTGGACGTAAAAAAGGGAAGGAATCCATCGGATCCTCCCCTTCCTTGAACACGAAAACCGATCTACAGAATCGATCGATAGATTGCCGTGACCTCTTCCAGGTTCATGTCGCAAGGGTTGGTGGCGATCAGGCGTTGAATCTGCGTCACCACTTCTTCGGCCATGCCGGGAATGTCGCCTTCGCCGACCCCCAGCTGGCTCAGACGGGTTTCGAGCCCACCATATCCGGCCATCTCTTCCATGCGACTGACGAAGGCCTCTGCGGCTTCCGCTTCGGACGCAAAGCTGCGGCCAGGGAGTACGCACAGCGCCAGCTCGGCGTAGGCGGCTGTGGCAGCCCTGAGGTTGAAGCGCAGTACCGGCCCCATCACCAGGGCGTTGGAATGCCCGTGCGGGACGTGGAAGCGTGCGCCAAGCGGGTAGGCAAGACCGTGGATGGCCGCAACGGAAGCATTGACGAAGGCCATACCACCCAGCATCGCGCCTTCCAGCACGGCCGAACGCGCCTGCAGATCCTGACCGTTCTCGAGGACACGTGGAAGGTTGCGTGAGAGCAGTTCAAGTGCCTTGCGTGCAAGGGCGTCGGCAACCGGGTTCTTGCGCGTACGACTGGTGTAGGCCTCGATGGCATGCACCATCGCATCGAGCGCGGTTGCTGCGCTGACCTTGGGTGGCATGCCTACGGTCAGTCCAGCGTCGAGCAGGGCGATGTCGGGCAGCAGCTGGGGCGTATAGACGGCCTTCTTCTCACCATTCTCGTTGGTGATGACGGACACCCAGGTGACCTCCGACCCGGTACCGGCCGTGGTCGGTACCTGAATCAGCGGCAGGCGGCCGCCAGTGGCCATGTCGACGCCGTAGATTTCTTCGATCGTTTGTGTCGAATGCGCCAGCAAGGCCACGACCTTGGCGGTATCCAGTGAGGAACCGCCGCCGAGCCCGATGATGCCGTCGGCCTCGGCGGTTCTTGCCGCTTCCACCGCCTTGCGCACCATCTCCACCGGAGGGTCGGCAAGGACGGCATCGAAGGTCGCGGCTTTCAGTCCCGCCGCAGCGAGGACCCTGCTTGCCCGACCGGCGATGCCGCAGGCGACGATCCCCTGGTCGCACACCAGCAGCGGCCGTTTGATCCCCAGTTCCTGCGCGAGCTGACCGAGGCGTTCGAGACCGTCGATCTCGGAGATGATCCGTGGCGGGGCACGGAATACGAAATCAGTCATTTGGGTCTCCTTACTGCACGCCGCCCATGCACAGGTATTTGATTTCGAGGTAATCCTCGATGCCGTACTTGGAACCTTCGCGTCCGAGACCGGAGGACTTCACGCCGCCGAAAGGGGCGACTTCGGTGGAGATGATCCCGGTGTTGATGCCGACGATGCCGTACTCAAGGGCACCGGAGACGCGCCACACGCGGTTCATGCCGGCGGCGTAGAAATAGGCGGCGAGGCCGAACTCGGTGTCGTTGGCCATGCGGATGGCTTCGGCCTCGTCGGTGAAGCGGAACAGCGGGGCGACGGGGCCGAAGGTTTCTTCCTTCGCCACTTTCATCTCGGGTGTGACGTCGGCGAGGATGGTGGGCTCGAAGAAGGTGTGGCCGAGCGCATGGCGCTTGCCGCCGGTCATCAGGCGTGCGCCCTTGGACAGTGCGTCGGCGATGTGCTCTTCGACTTTCTCGACCGCGTTCATGTCGATCAGCGGGCCCTGGGTGGTGCCGGCCTCCAGCCCGTTGCCAACCTTGAGCTTGGCCACGGCGGCGGCGAGCTTCTCGGCGAAGGCGTCATACACGCCGTCCTGCACCAGCAGGCGGTTGGCGCACACGCAGGTCTGGCCGCTGTTGCGGTACTTGGAGGCGAGCGCCCCTTCGACGGCGGCGTCGAGGTCGGCGTCGTCAAAGACGATGAAGGGCGCGTTGCCGCCGAGCTCGAGCGAGAGCTTCTTGATCGTGGGCGCACACTGGGCGGCGAGCTTGATGCCGATCTCGGTGGAGCCGGTAAAGGTGAGCTTGCGCACGATGGGGTTGGCGGTGAGTTCGCCGCCGATCTCGCCGGCCGAGCCGGTGACCACGCTGAACACGCCCTTCGGGATGCCGGCGCGCTCGGCGAGCACGGCCAGCGCCAGTGCGGACAGCGGGGTCTGGCTGGCGGGCTTGAGCACCATGGTGCAGCCGGCGGCCAGCGCCGGTCCGGCCTTGCGCGTGATCATCGCGGAAGGGAAGTTCCACGGCGTGATCGCGGCGCATACGCCGATCGGCTCCTTGGTGACGACGATGCGCTTGTCGGGCTGATGGCCGGGGATCACATCACCGTAGATGCGCTTGCCCTCTTCGGCAAACCACTCGATGAAGGAGGCGGCATAGCCGATCTCGCCCTTGGCCTCGGTGAGCGACTTGCCCTGCTCGGAGGTCATCAGCACGGCGAGGTCGTCCTGGTGCTCAAGCAGCAGCTCGAACCAGCGGCGCAGGATCTTCGAGCGCGCGCCGGCGGTGAGGCTGCGCCATGCGGGCCATGCGGCATTGGCCGCTTCGATGGCGCGGCGGGTTTCGGCCTGGCCCATCTTGGGCACGGTGCCGACGGTCTCGCCGGTGGCGGGGTTGGTGACGGTAATGGTGGCGCCGGCGTCGGCGGCGACCCATTCGCCGTCGATGTAGCAGCTGGAACGAAGCAGGCTCGGGTCTTTGAGTGCGAGTGTCATTGTGTTCTTTCCTCTTGGATGTCAGTTATTGGTCTGGATTGACTGGATTTCGGCCAGTGCTTCACGCATTGCATCGGGTACGCGCACCGGTCGGTTGGTTTTGCGATCGACATATACATGGATGAAGTGACCGGCGGCTGAAACCGTGTCTTCGTCATTGCGGAACAGGCCGACTTCGTAACGAATGCTGCTGTTGCCGATGCGGGCAACGCGCAGGCCCGCCTGAACCACGTCAGGAAAGGCAATTGGGCTGAAGTAGGCGCAAGAAGTTTCGATCACAAGACCGATCACCTCGCTGTTCTGGAAATCGAGCAGTCCGCGCTCGATCAGCCACTGATTTACGACGGTGTCGAAGTAACTGTAATACTGGACGTTATTCACGTGACCATAAACGTCGTTGTCCATCCAGCGCGTGGTGATCGCCTGAATATGCGGGTAGGCGGCGCGGGTTTCTTCCTTTGATGACATATTGGCGAATCCTTACAGTACCGAGGCGTAGATCGCGCGTGCATCCGCTTCGGTCACGTCGCGCGGATTATTGATCAACAGGCGCTGAATGTTCATGACGTCGCGTGCGAGCATGTCGAGGTCATCGGCACCGACACCGACTTCGCTCAGGCGTTGCTCGAACGGCATTTCGGCGACCAGGGTGCGCATGGCCTCGATGAAGGCGTCGGCCGCTTCTGCGGCGTTGGCAAAGCTGCGCTGGGGCAGGATGACCTGCGCCAGTTCGGCGTAGGGCGTTTCCGCCGCGCTGCGGTTGAAGGCCAGCACGGGTGACAGTACCAGCGCATTGCTCAGGCCGTGTGGCACGTGATAATGCCCGCCCAGCGGGTAGGCCAGGGCGTGCACCGCTGCAACCGGTGCGTTGGCGAAGGCCATGCCTGCCAGCAGCGAGCCTTGCAGCATCGCCGAGCGCGCGGGCAGGTCGCTGCCGTCGGCGATCACCTTGCGGATATTGGTATAGAGGAGTTCCAGCGCCTTCACTGCAAGACTGTCCGACAGCGGGTTCTTCTTGTGGCGCGAGGTATAGGCCTCGATCGCATGCACCATTGCGTCGATGCCCGTCATGGCGGTGACCCGCGCCGGCAGACCGACGGTCAGCGTGCCGTCGAGCACGGCGATGTCGGGGTAGAGAATGGGCGATACGACGCCTTTCTTCTCCTGCGTCGGGGTGGTCACAATGGCGATTGGCGTGACTTCCGAGCCGGTACCGGCCGTGGTCGGTACCTGGATCAGCGGCAGGCGCGGACCGCGGGCAAGCCCGATGCCATAGACTTCGGTCAAGGCCTGCGGTGCGCCTGCGAGCAGGGCAACGAGCTTTGCGGTGTCCATCGAGCTGCCGCCGCCAAAGCCGATGATGCCGTCTGCCCCGGCGGCGCGGGCGGCCTCGGTTGCGCTCAGCACCGACTCTTCCGGCGGATCGGCCAGCACGTCGGTGAATACGGTGGTGGCAACGCCGGCCGACTTGAAGCCTTCGAGTGCAGAATTCAGCACGCCGGCCTCGATCAGACCGCGATCGGTCACGATCATCGCGTGACGCATGCCGAGCTCCCTTGCCAGATCGCCAAGACGCGCTGCAGCGCCTGTTTCGCACACAATCCGGGGCGTGGTTTCAAACACGAAATTCGTCATTCTTTTCTCCTTGAGGCGGAATCAGGCGGCTTCGACCACACCGCGTTCGATGCGATAACTGCGGTCGACGAGGTCGGCAGAATGGACGTCGTCGGATTCGGAAAGCACCACGGACAAGCCTTCGTTGCCCAGGCTTGCGATGACTTCGGTCAGGCGGCGCGAGAGCACCGGCGCGACGCCTTCGAAGGGTTCGTCCAGCAACAGCAGGCGTCTTCCGGGCATCAGTGCGCGCGCCAGGGCTACCAGCTTCTGCTGGCCACCACTGAGCTGCAGCGCGCGGCGATCCCGGAACTCCGCCACTTCGGGCATCAGCTCGTAGATCCATGCCAGGCGCTGAGGCGCATCCTTGATCCCGTTTGCCCAGGCCGGCATCAGGATGTTTTCTTCCACGGTGAGCTGCGGGATCAGGCGGCGGTCTTCCGGGAGATAGCTCACGCCGAGTCCGGCGCGCTTGTAACCGGCCACCTTGCTCATGTCCTGGTCGTGGATGCGGATGGCGCCGGACTCGATGGGCAGCAGGCCCATGATGCTGCGCATCAGCGTGGTCTTGCCCGCGCCGTTGCGTCCGATCAGGCCAATCATGGCGCCTTTGGGCACTTCCATCGCAACGTCGCGCAGGATGGGAATGCTGTCGATGGACACGTTGAGTCCCCTGATATTCAGCGTCATGCCGCGCTCCTCTCTTTTTCTTCGGTCTTGCGACCGTGGCCGTGACCGATGACGAGTTCCTGCACCTTGGCATCGCCAAACACCTTGGCGGGCGCGCCATCGCTGATGATTTCGCCGCTGTAGAACGCGAGTACGCGCGAGACGTAGCGCTCGACGATCTCCATGTCGTGTTCGACGAAAAGCACCGTCACCTTGTGGCGCCGAACCGCAAGCATCACCGTGTCCATCAGCGGAAACTTCTCTTCCACGCTGACGCCGCTGGTGGGTTCGTCGAGCAGCAGCATGCGGGGCTTGCCGATCAGGGCCATGGCGATGTCGATCAGCTTGCGTGCGCCCTGAGGTACAGCACTGACGATGGCGTCGCGGTACTGCTGAACGGCGAATTCCTCAAGGATCTCGTCGGCCCTTGCGACCCGGGACTTGCTGCGAAGGCCGCTGAAGAAGGACGGTCGTGGTCCCTCTGCCGCGACGAGCGCAATCAGCAGGTTGTCGAGCACGGTCATTTCGGGAAAGAGCTGCGCCACCTGAAAGGAGCGCGTCATACCCTTGCGGATGATCTCGCGTGTGCTCTTGCCGACGATGGACTTGCCTTCGAACAGGATCTCGCCCGACGAAGGCGGCAGATAGCCGGTCACCATGTTGATGAAGGTGGTCTTGCCGGCGCCGTTGGAGCCGATGACGCCGACAACCTCGCCGGATTCGATCTGCACATTGAGGTCACGTGCAGCCGTCACCGCGCCAAAGCTGCGATTCAGGCCACGGGTTTCGAGAATGATGCTCATGCCGCAGCCCTCCGTTTCTCGGCGACCAGACTCCACAGGCCCTTGGGCAGGAAGACGATGATGGCGAGCAGCACGAAGCCAAGGATCATCTGCCACGAATGCGGAGCCAGTTCGAGCGCATAGGTGCGTACCAGTGCGAACAGCACGGCGGCGATGAAGGGGGCGGCCACATGTGAAGTGCCGCCGAGCAGGGCGATGAAGACGAACTCGCCCGAGGTGGTCCAGAACGCCATTTCGGGGTCGACATGGCCGGTGGCGAGCGCAGTGAATGCGCCACCTACGGCGGAGATGCCGGCGGCGAAAAGGTAATTGGCGTACAGGATCCAGCGCGGGGAGAGGCCGAGGAACTCGACCCGGATCTCGTTTTCCTTGATGGCCTCGTTGACTCCGCCCAGTCCCGATTTCATGTAGCGGTTGAGCGCGATCGCGATACCGCCGGCCACGAGGACCGTGAGCATGAAGATGACCAGTTTCTGATCTTCGCCTGCAGGCATCCAGCCGAGGAAGGTGACGTCATGGACGTTGAAACCGTCGGTCGATCCGAGAGCCTGGTTCTTGACGATGAGACCGTACAGGATCATCGACAGCGCCAGCGAGAGCATGGCGAAGAAGATGTCGCGATAACGGGTCATCAGCAAGCCGAGGATCGCGGCCACGCCCACTGAAGCTGCAACCCCGAGGCCGATCAGCACGAAAGCATCGTGGATGCCGAGAAAGGCTCCGCCCATGCCGACGCTGTAGCCACCGATGCAGAAGAAGAGCCCTTGTCCGAAAGAGACCAGACCGGCACGCATCTGGATCACGACGCCCTGCACCACCAGTGCTTTGGCCAGGGCCAGCGTCAGGATGAAGGTCAGCCAGCTCGGCAGCAGGAAGGCGGACGCAACCAGCACGAGTGCCGACACGAGCAGCCAGATTTCCGTTTTATCGAGTTTTAACATCAGATTTTCCTCGCCAGATCGCGTCCGAAAAGGCCTTGTGGCCGCACCGCGAGCACCAGGGCCATAACGCCGTAGATCACGAACAGTTCAATTTGTGGTGCGAGGTGCACTGCTGCTGCACGGGTGATCCCGACCAGCAGGGCGCCGACGATCGCACCTTCGATACTGCCCAGACCGCCGACCACGACGACGGCAAACGCCAGCACGATCACTTCGACGCCGATACCGGGAGACACCGAGATTGCAGGTGCGGTCAGTGCGCCGGCGATCGCACCCAGCGTGGTACCGACCACGAAGGTTGCGGCGAACATCAACTTCACGTTCACGCCCATGGCGATTGCGATCTCGCGATCCTGAATCACCGCACGCAGGACTTTTCCGGTGTGGGTCCGGTTCAGCGTGAGCCAGCAGGCGGCACCGATCACGGCCGAAACGGCGATCAGTGCGAGGTCGTAATTGGCGAAGGTCAGCTCACCGATCTCGCTGCGGCCGAGCAGGCTGTAGGGCTGGAAGGTGAAATAGGGGTCGACGCCGAAGATGAGCTTGGTGGCATCTTCCAGAATCAGCAGCAGGGCATAGGTGACGATCACCATCAGGATCTCGTCGCGCTTGTACATGAACTGCAGCAGGCCCTGCTCGATCAGCAGACCCACCACCGCGCCAGACACCAGCGCGGCACCCAGCAACAAGGCATAGCTCCAGTAGGGCGCACCTTCTGCGCCGGAGAAATACCAGCCAACGAGGGATGCACCCGTATAGGCACCGATGGAGTAGAAGCTGCCATGGGCCATGTTCAGGATGCGCATCACCCCGTAGATCACGGTCAGACCCGCCGCCACCATGAACAACCATGAGGCGTAGATCATCCCGTCGATCAGAATTGCATAGAGCGTCGTCATGCTCATTGCTCCGATGAGAGAGGGGAAAACACGGAAAGGAGGCCCCGGCGGAATCGCTCCGCCAGGGCAGGTCACGCAGGCTTAGTTACACTGCGCACCGGGGAAGCCGGCCTTGATCCAGTCGGCTGCAGTGGTGCCGTCCGGCGGGGTCACGCATTCGCCGCTGTAGGATTTCACGTTGGCAATCGTGGCCTTGTCCGACTTTGCATCGAACTTGTATTCGCCGTAGGCAATGCCCTGCAGCGCCTGATGACCGTTGGCACGCGCCATGCGCACGGTGCCCGACACGGACTCGAAGGTCAGACCCTTGAAGCTGCGGGCCACGTCTTCCTTGGCCGGAATGACGCCGGGCTTGCCCGCTGCCTTTTCCACAGCTGCTTTCAGACCCAGGATGGCCTGTGCCATCTTGAATGCAGGATAGGTCGGGTCCATTTCCGCGCTGCTGCGATAAGCGGTGCGGAACCAGGTGCTCAGCGTGTTTTCCGGCGCGAAGGCACCGAAAGGACCACGCGCACCGATCACCAGGCCATTGGGCGCCTGGCCCTTGAAACGGTCGAGTGCGGACTCGCCACAGGTCAGGACGGCCGTACGCTTGTCGAACAGGCCGCGGGCGTTGCCCTGGAGCACGAAGGCTTCCATGTCGCCGCCCCAGAAGCTGCTGTGGATCACGTCGGGCTTGCTGACGCTGAGCGCGGAAATCTCGGCACCGTACTGGCCCTGGAAGAGCTTGGGCAACTGCTCGGTGGTGACCTTGACGCCGGGCTTGAGCTGCTTGATGGCAGCCGAGAAGTCGCCCCAGGAGTCGTGGCCCCAGGCGTAGTTCTGCTGGATGCTGGCCACGGACTCGAGCTTGCGCCCGGTATCGATGAGATAGCGCGCGGCGCCGATGTTGTCGATGGCGGCATCGAGGCCGGTACGGAAAACGTAGGTGGGGGCCTTGTTCTCCTCGAACAGGCGCGAGGTGCCGCAGTCGAACAGTACCGTCGTGAGCTTCAGCTCTTCCGCCACAGGCGCGATGGCCAGGCAGTCGCCGGACGAGATATAGCCGATGACGGCATCAACCTTGTGACGCTCGGCCAGGTTGCGGAACTCTTCCACCTGTTTGCTTGCACCACCATTCTCGTCGACGATGACGGCTTCGATCTCGAGACCATTGATGCCCTTCAGTCCGTAGGGTGCCGGCACCTTGCCTTCATTGAGTGCATCGATCACGAGCTTGGCGCCGTTGAGCGACGGTACGCCAAACGGGCCAGCCGCTGCGCCGGACAGGAAGGTCACGATACCCACGCGGAATTTTCCGTTTTCCGCTGCGGTGACCGGCGCCGAAAAACCGATGGCCGCGGCAAGTGCGAGGGCGGTGGGTGCGAGATACGATTTTGTTCTTTTCATCTGGTGTTGCCTCCTTTGGTAAAGCTTTGTTCTACGGAAAGTAATCCGCCGTTCCTGCCGCTCGGGAGCGACGTTCGCGGACAAGGGCGGGCGGCGGTGAAAGGTCCTCCGCCCGATATACGGTCCAGTTGCCGACCATGACCCGTGCGGGCGGGAAGCGGTCGTCCGGCACGACTTCGCCGACGGCCTGCATCTGCACGATCTGGTGGGTGTCTGGGTCGATATATGACGTGAAACCGTCGGGATCTTCGGGTAGCTGCAGGTGCAGCCCCTCCAGCGCGGTCACGATTGCGTCCGTGTCCGTCGCGCTGCCGGCTTTTCTGATCGCTGCAGCGATCATCATGATTCCGCTGTATGCGCCTTCGGCTGCATAGGTCGGGAAGCGGCCTTCGGCCTTGTGGAAATCGTTTACAAAGCGCCGGTTGCGTTCGCTCTCGGGCCAGTTGTTGTGATGACGGGCGGAGACGATCAGGCCTTTTGGCGGTTTGTCGCCGAGGGCGACCATGACCTCGTAATTCGCGCCGGTATCGAAGTTCGCCAATCGCGTGCGGTCAAAGAAGTCGGTGCTTGCCGCCTGCTTCATGAAGGCGATGAAATCTCCGCCCCACAGCGCGGTGACGACGATCTCGGGTTCGGCCTTTTGCAGCGCGTCGATATAAGGGGAGTAGTCCGGCTCATAGAGCTTGGGCCAGAACATGCCGACCAGGTCGAACTTGACGCCGAGCCGCTCGAAGTTGCTGCGCAGGTCGATCCAGGAGACGTGACCGTAGTCGTAGTCGGGGGCAATGAACGCGAGGCGCTTCCACCCGGTCTTGCGCTGCAGTTCTGCAAGGTAGCGGGCACCGGCCGCCATCGAGGTGTAGGAGTCGTTCGACACCCGGAAGTAGTACTTGTGAAAGGCTTCGATGGTGAGGCGCGATGATGCGTGGTCGGTGCCAACCATGATCACCCGGTTGCGCTGGGCGGTCTGGCTCACCGCATGCGCTACACCTGAGCTGACCATGCCACACAGAAAGCGGGCGCCATCGCGGTGGATGAAATCTTCCGCAATTCGCACCGCATAGGAGGCTTTCGAGCGGGTGTCGTCGATCAGCACCCGCAGCGTCGGTGCAGGGGTGCCATCGCGGGCAAGGTCGGCAAGTGCCAGCTTCATCCCGGCAATGCTGTCGCGACCGTAGATCGCTGCGCGACCGGTCATCGGGAACATGCAGCCTATCGTGGCGTCTGCCTTTCCGGCAGGCGCACCAAGCTCCACTCGAGCCCATGAGGTCAACGGCTCGACCGCGGCACAAAGTACCAGCAGTGAACATGCTGCCCGGGCTGCAAAACGGCGCCCTGTATGGAACTGGGTCACGACGGTGTCTCCTCTCGATGTCGTTTCGGATGCATGCATCCTTACGACTTTGGTTCAATAACAGCAAAGCCCATGCCAGCCCGGCGATTTGATCGCCAGGGTGCATGGATGCTGGGTTTCAGGGGGTTTTGATCGAGTTGATGCGAACTCGAAGCGCGCACGTGAGCGCTTTATGAGCGGATTCCGCTCGCCGTGCGCGCGTGTCTGAGCGGATTGCGCTCGCTTACAGGCCGAGCCGCTGCAGTCGTCGCTTCAGCGCATGGCGCGAGATGCCGAGAATGTCTGCAGCGCGGCCTTTCTGACCGCCGGCTTCACTGAGCGCCGCTTCCACAAACTGACGCTCGGCTTGTGCCAGCTGGCCGGTGATGGGTCCCACAGACGCCGGTTTTTCCTTTTCCGCAGGTGTGTCCGCGTCCGGACTCGCCGTGCCGACAGTCATCTCCTTTGGCAGGTCGGCAGGCACAATGCTGCGTCCGGGCGTCAGGATGGTGAGCCGCTCGATGGTGTTCTTCAGTTCACGAACGTTGCCCGGCCATGGATAGCGCAGGAAGATCTCCCGCACCTCGTCTGACAGCCGGATCGGTGTGCTGCCTTCCTCGCGCGCATAGCGCTGGCAAAAGTGGGTTGCCAGTTCGATGATGTCGTCGCCCCGATCGCGCAGGGGCGGTATCCGGAGCTGGATGACATTGAGCCGGTAATACAGATCTTCGCGGAATCGCCCCCGGCTCACTTCTTCGGCCAGGTCGCGGTTGGTCGCAGCCACCACCCGCACATCCGTATTCAGTGCCCTTCCGGAGCCAATGGGGCGGTAGCTTCCGTCCTCGAGAAAATGGAGGAACTTCGCCTGCAATGCGAGCGGGAGTTCACCGATCTCGTCGAGGAACAGCGTTCCGTTGCCGGCCAGGGTGACGAGTCCGGTGCGTTTCTGATGTGCTCCCGTGTAGGCGCCCTTCTCCGCACCGAACAGCTCGGCCTCGATCAGTTGCTCCGGCAGCGAAGCGCAGTTCACCTCGATGAAAGGGCCGTCGGCGCGCTGGCTGCATGCGTGAATGGCGCGTGCGACCAGTGCCTTGCCGGTGCCGGACTCGCCCAGCAACAGCACGCGGGCAGAACTGCTGGTGGCGACGCGGCGCACGGTCTGATCGAGCTCGCGCATCGCGGGACTGTCGCCGATGAGTGATCCCGACCCGAGTGCGGCCTCGCGGTGGAAGCTGAGTTCGCTGCGCATGCGCTTCTTGTCGAGCACCGTTTCGATTACGTGGAACAGGTCATCAAGCTCGAAGGGCTTGCTCAGGTAGTCGGCAGCGCCAAGCTTCACCGCCTGAACCGCGGCGCGGGTATCGCCGTGCGCAGAAATCATGATTACCGGCAAATCCGGCTGGCGCTCGCGCAAACGCTCAAGCACCTCCATGCCTGAAAGATCCGGCAGGCGCAGGTCGAGCAGCACGACATCAGGTGCGATCCGGGCTGTGGCCTCCAGTCCTTCGACACCGTTGTGTGCGCTGTGCGGAGTGTATCCCGCTTCCTTCAGCGCAAAACTCAGCGAACGTACCAAGGCGGCTTCGTCGTCGATGATCAGTACTGCACTCAAAGCGTGTCCCCTTGTGTTGGCAGGGTGAGCCTTACCATTGTTCCTTCTCCCAAGGTGCTGAAGAACTCGAGCCGGCCCCCCTGCAATTCGGCAAGCTGCCGCGCAATGCTCAGGCCGAGGCCCGAGCCTTTGGGTTTGGTGGTGAAGAACGGGTCGGCCATTCGGGTGAGAACGGCCTCGTCTACGCCGGTGCCGGTGTCGCGTACTTCGATCGCTGCTTCGGAAGGGCCAGTGCGTGTGACCTGAAGCCTGACCGAACCGCCCGCCGGTGTTGCCTGAACCGCATTCAGGACCAGGTTGACGAGAATCTGGATCACCTGGTCTTCGTCGGCATGAACAATGACATGATCCTGATTTTCGGCCACCTCCAGATCAATGCTGGCCTGAAGGGTCGAAGGGTTCATCAGGGCATACAGACGGGTGAGCAGCGCGCGGGCGGAAACGGCCTGCAAATCGGGCGGGCGCGGACGGCCAAACTCAAGCAGATCGCTCATGACACGGTTCAGGCGGTCGATCTCGCGACCGACGTCCTCCAGGAGTTCGAGGCGCTCGTTGTTCTTTTCGCTTCGGGCCAGCGCCTGTACGGTCGTCTTGATCGTCGCCAGCGGGTTGCGGATCTCGTGTGCGACGCCGGTGGCGAATTCGCCGAGAACCGCGAGGCGTTCGACCCGGACCGTGCGTTCGAACATCTCCTGCAACTTGCTTGCCATGCTGTTGAAGCTGGTCGCAACCAGGCTGATCTCGTCATCGCCCAGCACCCTGATGCGGTAATTCAGGTCCCCCGTCGATACGGCTTCCGCACCTGCAGTGAGGGGTTCGACCCTTCGCCGCAGGCCCTTGGCCAGACGCGCGAACAGCACGATGATGACAAGGAGGGCGGTGATGCTGGCGAAGTAGAGTCCGTGGCGTGCGGTCTTGAAGGGTTTGATCAGCTGGTCGGGATCGACGACCAGCATCGGTTGCCAGCCTGGCAACACCTCGGGGCCCGCAACCATCTGGCGACTGGGGGTGACGGGTTGGCCCACGACGTTGAAGATGCCCGCCGGGGTCTTCAGCACCGGTTGCAGGATGCCGGCAAGTGAGGCGCCGCCGAGCAATTCCGTTACCGATGCCAGGCGCACATGCAAGGCGATGCTGCCCGCATGGTCACCATTGTTGAGGTTACGCAGCGACTGTCGCATCAGGAACCAGCCAGAGGCACCATCTGCCGGTACGACGGGCCCGATTACATCCACACCCGATGCAGGTGTGACCGGCAGCGTGGCCACATCGAAGGCAAGATCGCTCCAGTAGGGGGCGCCGGAAGCGGCCTGGCCGGCGATGATTCTGCTGAGCTGTCCGGATGCACCGAACATCAGGATGCCATAGAGGTCCGGGACATCGGCTTCGATGCGCAGCAAAGCGTCGATTTCGGCATCGAGCCCGGTCAGCGGGGCCTGCGCGAGCAGGGGAAGTGCGGGATGATTGGACAGCGTTTCGATCTGATAGACGCGAACGTCGAAAAACGAGTTCAGCCGGCTTGCGGTCGATGCCAGCTGAGCCGACAGGCGTTCGCCGGTGATCTGTTCGAGCAGTGCGCTGGCGTAGCGGTCATAGAGCGCCGATACGAGCACCATTGGCAACACGGCGCCCAGCAGGGACACCAGAAAATACTTCCGGACCAGACTGTTCCGGATCCTCATGCGCTCATTCCGGCGCCCGCAGGATCAGCGTATCCCCGCGCTGCACGAACTCGAGGTGCTTGAGCACGCTCATGCCAAGCAGGATCTGGTCGTCGCGCATTCCCGGGTTGAGGTCGCCACGGATCTGGCGGGCCACGAAGGGGCCGAGCGCGAGTTCGTCGATGAGGGTCATGCGCACGGTGACGTTGCCGTTGGCCGTGATCACCTGTGCCGGCGCGCCCGCCTGCAGCCCGAGAACGGGGCCGAGATGGGCGGGGATGGAAACCTGGGTCGCGCCGGTGTCGAGCAGGAAGCTGACCGGCTGGCCGTTGATGGTGCCGGGGGCGACGTAATGCCCCATGCGGTTGCGCTGGAGCACCAGTTCGCGGCTACCTGGCGCAACTTCCAGGTAGCGGTTGGGGTTGAGCCTGCGATCGACCTGATCGGCAAAGAACAGCCACAGCACGCCGAGCAGCGCCAGCGCCGACAGCCACGACATGATGCGACCGAGTCTGCGGGTGCTGTGCTGCCCGGGCGTGTTCATCGCTCAGCGTGCAGACCGGTTCAGGCGAGGACCTGCCCGTGCTCGCGGGTGGCATGGAAGCCGACCTTCGGCCACTTTTCCATGGTCACTGCGAGGTTGTAGCGGCTGGTGGCGAGATAGACCATGTTGCCATCCACATCCTTGCCCAGACGCAGTGCCTGCTCGTATTCGAAATTGCGTCGGGTAAGGTCGTCGGGGAAGGTCAGCCAGCGCGCGGTGTGAATGTCGGCGGACTCGAAAATCGCATCGACCTTGTATTCATCCTTCAGGCGCTGGGCCACCACCTCGAACTGCAGCTGGCCGACGGCGCCGAGCAGCATCTGCCCGCCTTCCTGTTCGAACACCTGGATGGCGCCTTCTTCGCCAAGCTCCTGCAGGCCTTTCTGCAACTGCTTGGACTTGAGCGGATCGCGCAGGCGTGCGGCGCGGAACATTTCCGGCGAGAAATACGGAATGCCCTTGAAGCCAAGGATTTCGCCTTCGGTCAGGGTGTCGCCGATCTGCAGCTGGCCGTGGTTGTGAATGCCGATGATGTCGCCGGCCACGCCATCGTCCTTGAGCACGCGCTCGTTGGCCATGAAGGTCAGCGCGTTGGCCAGCTTCATGTCACGCCCTGCTCGTACGTGCTTCACCTTCATGCCCGAGCTGTAGCGCCCCGAGCAGATGCGGAAGAAGGCGATGCGGTCGCGGTGCTTCGGGTCCATGTTGGCCTGGATCTTGAACACGAAGCCGGAGAACGGAGCCTCGGCCGGTTCCACCAGACGCTTGCCGGCGTCGCGCGGCTGCGGTGGCGGAGCCCAGTCGATCAGCGCCTGCAGGATCTCCTGCACGCCGAAGTTGTTGATACCCGAGCCGAAGAACACCGGGCTCTGACGCCCGGCAAGGAACTCGTCGAGCTCGAACGGGGGCGAGGCATCGTTGAGCAGTTCGACGTCATCGCGGACCTGCTTGATTTCCATCGGAAACAGCTCGTCGAGCAGCGGATTGTTGATGTCCTTGATGACTTCGGCATCGCTGCGTTTTTCCTCGCCGGAGGTAAAGCGCAGCACCGCATCGTTGAGCAGGTGATAGACGCCGCGGAAGGCCTTGCCCATGCCGATCGGCCAGCTCACCGGTGCGCACTGGATCTTGAGCACTTCCTCGATCTCCGACAGCAGCTCGAAGGGCTCACGGACCTCGCGGTCCATCTTGTTCACGAAGGTGATGATCGGCGTGTTGCGCAGGCGGCAGACGTCGAGCAGCTTGATGGTCTGTGCTTCCACACCCTTGGCTGCGTCGATCACCATCACTGCGGCATCGACGGCGGTCAGCACGCGATAGGTGTCTTCGGAGAAGTCTTCGTGGCCCGGGGTGTCGAGCAGGTTGATCGTGTTGCCCTGGTACTCGAACTGCATCACCGAGCTGGTGACCGAGATGCCACGCTGCTTCTCGACTTCCATCCAGTCGGAGGTGGCATGGCGGGCCGATTTGCGTGCCTTCACCGTGCCGGCGAGCTGAATGGCGCCGCCGAACAGCAGCAGCTTTTCGGTCAGCGTGGTCTTGCCGGCGTCGGGGTGGGAAATGATGGCGAAGGTGCGGCGCTTCTGGACATCGCGCAGCAGTTCGGGCGGGAAAGGGGTATTATCGGCCATGGGAGATCCGCAAAAAACAAAGCCGCCGGCCCGATGGGGCGAGGCGGGAACAGGCACGATTCTATCAAGGAACCGGGCCCGATCGTGGCGATCGGCAACGCCCGGAAGAAGCGACAGGACCTGCAGCGTGGCGGCGTGCTTGCACGCCTGCGGTCACAGGCCCTGTCGTGGTCAGGCGGATTTCTTCGTCGCGCGCTTGCGTGGTGCCGGCTTCGCGGCAGCAGCTTCGCCTTCCTCGTCCGTCTTCTTGGCGCTGGTTTTGGTGGCGGCGGTCTTGCCCGCTGCAGTCTTGGCTGCGCCGGCTTTGGGCGTCTTGGCTTCAAACTCGAAACCGACCTTGCCGTCCTTGCCGCGTACCAGGTAGGCCGAAAACTTGCGCCGTGTGCGTGCGGACACGAAGCCCTTGAGCAATTCGGTCTTGCCCTCGGTCAGCAGCTTGCTCATCTGCTCGCGTTCGATCGGCTGCTGCAGGATGACCTTGCCCGAGCGGAAATCGCAGCTCTTGCCGGGCCCCACGGATTTCTCGCACACATAGGCCATGCCATGCTCGAACACGCGCGCCTGACATTTCGGGCAGCTGCCGAGGCTTTCCTGAGCGGAAAAGTCGACCGGTTCGGCTTCCTCGCCTTCCTTGGGCTGACCAAAGTCGAAAGTCGGCTGCTTGTCTTCGTTGAGCACGATGTCGGCGTTGAACAGCCGGCCCATCTTGTTGCGGAAGCCGAGCAGCGGGCCGACCTTGCCCTCGCGCAACAAGGTCTCGATCTCGTTGTACTCAAACTGGCGGCCGGCAACGATCTTCCACGTGCTCCAGTCGCAGGACTGGCAGGCAAACTTCTTGTAGTTCTCCTTCACCACGCCGCCACATTTCGGGCACGGCGTGCTCAGGGTGACGAAATCGCCCGGTACGGTATCGGACTCGAAGCTCTTTGCGCGATCGACGACTTCGCGCGTCATCTCGGCGATCTCGTTCATGAAGGCTTCGCGCGACAGCTCGCCGCGCTCCATGAGCGAGAGCTTGTGCTCCCAACCGCCGGTCAGCTCCGGCGAGGTCAGCGCAGACACGCCGAGGCCCTTGAGCAGTGTGATCAGCGAGAACGCCTTGGCGCTCGGGATCAGTTCGCGCCCGTCGCGATGGATGTACTGCTCGGCGATCAGACCTTCGATGATCTGTGCCCGCGTGGCTGGCGTACCGAGGCCGCGGTCGGCCATGGCGGCGCGCAGCTCTTCGTCGTCGACCATCTTGCCCGCGCCTTCCATCGCTGAGAGCAGCGTCGCTTCGTTGAAGCGTGCCGGTGGCTTGGTCTGCAGCGCCTTGACCAGGAGGTCCTCGGTGGACACTGTTTCGTTCGGCTGCACCGCAACCAGCTGGGCGCCGCCGCCTTCCTTGCTGTCCTTGCCGCCTTCGTCAGACGTGCCTTCCTTGCCATACACGGCAAGCCAGCCTGCGTTCACCAGCACCTTGCCCTCGGTCTTGAAGGCTTCGCCCTCGACCCGGGTGATGCGGGTGGTGATCTGGTACTCGGCTGCGGGGTAGAACACCGCCAGGAAGCGGCGGGTGACCAGGTCGTAAATCTTCTGCTCGGCTTCCGACAGCGACTTCGGTGCAGCGCCGGTGGGGATGATCGCGAAGTGGTCGGAAATCTTGGCGTTGTTGAAGATGCGCTTGTTCGGCTTGACCCAGCCCTTTTTCGCAATCTCGTTGGCGAAGGGAGCGTACTCGATCGGCAGCCCCTTCATCACCTCGGGTACGGTGCCGACATAGTCTTCCGGCAGCGCACGTGCATCGGTACGTGGGTAGGTCAGCACCTTGTGCTTTTCGTACAGTGCCTGGGCGATCTGCAGCGTGACCCGGGCCGAGAAACCGAAGCGGCCGTTGGCCTCGCGCTGCAGACTGGTGAGGTCGAACAGCATCGGTGACATCTGGCTGGAAGGCTTGGCCTCCTCGCTGACCTGTCCCGGCTTGCCCTCGCACTTTGCGCGGATGGCTTCGGCACTCGCCGCATCCCACAGGCGGTGCGCGTTGGCGTGTTCGTCGCCCTCGACTTTCTTGAATTTCTCGTCGAGCCAGCGCCCGGTGTACTCGCCCGCCTTGCAGCCGAACGTGGCTTCAAGTTCCCAGTAATCGCGCGGCTTGAACTTGCGGATGCGGTCTTCGCGCTCGACGACGATGGCCAGCGTGGGGGTCTGCACCCGGCCGACCGTGGTGAGGTGAAAGCCACCGGTCTTGGAGTTGAACGCGGTCATCGCACGCGTGCCGTTGATGCCGATCAGCCAGTCGCTCTCGGCGCGGCAGATCGCGGCATTGCGCAGGCCTTCGACGTCGCGGGCGGCGCGCAGGTTGGCAAAACCGTCGCGGATCGAGGTGGCGGTCATCGATTGCAGCCACAGGCGCTGCATTGGCTTGCCGGTGCCGGCATGCTGGGCGATGAAGTTGAAGATGAGCTCGCCTTCGCGTCCCGCGTCACATGCGTTGATCAGGCCGGTGACGTCCTTGCGCTTGATCAGCCGCGTCAGCAGCTTGAGCCGATCCTCGGTCTTCTCGATCGGCTTGATGGCGAAGTGCGGCGGGATGACGGGAAGATGGGCAAACGTCCACTTGCCGCGCTTGACTTCGTATTCCTCCGGCACGGCGAGTTCAAGAAGGTGACCCACGGCCGACGACAATACGTAGTCATCGGACTCGAAGTAGTCCTTCTCCTTGGTAAAGCCGCCCAGCGCACGGGCGATATCCTGCGCAACGGAGGGTTTTTCCGCGATGATTAGTTGCTTGCTCATGCCGGCTTGGCCGCTGCGGAGCACCCCGATGGGCGTCCGTCCGATAGGTTGTAGAGCGGCGGATGATAAAGAGCCCGCCGGATGACTTGCAAGGGCGCCGAGTCCGCTCCGGACTCAGTGGAAGACTGGCTGATACTCTTCATCGTCGCCCGATAGCAGTTCGTCGATGATGAGACCATCCACAGGTTGTTCCTGTTGCCACAGAACCATCAGCACGATGACCTTGAGCCGGTTCAACGTGATGTTGAAGTCGCCCAGTGCCATCGCACGCTCGACAATCAGCTCGCGCTTGCCGGCGTCGAGTACGCCAGCGGCTTCGAGAAAGGCGATGAAGCCACGACATTCGGGGCTGAGCTGGGCGTGTTCTTCTTCGGCATAAATCCGGATCGAACCCGCGCTCGGCGGCGTGCATGGCTGGCTGGTATCGGCGACGCGGCGCAGACCGGCGAGCCAGTCGAGCGCCTCATTGATTTCTTCGTCTTCGAACCCGGCGGCCGAGAGCTTGCGGGCAAGCTGATCGGACGCGGGGCAGGCGTCGGCGTGAATATAGCTTTCGAAGAGGTATACAAGAACGTCGAACATGATGACCTCCCGGAATGAGCTTGACGGTTCAACAGGCCGCACAACGCGGCACTCGCGAACGTCGGGCACTAGTCCCGAACGGGCGCTCCCTCTTTATGGAGGCGCTGGAACCGGTTGCCTGGCAGGCGAACGAGCACGGCCTCCAGTTCCATGGGCAGCAGGATGGCGTACAGCGCATCGACCGTCAAGCCGCAACGGAGCGCAAGGGTATCGATATCCATGGCCTCGTCACCCAGGGCCGCGAGCAGTTTCGAGGCCTCGGGCGTGAGTGGCAATTGCGGCTGAGAGGGGGCGGTCAGGGGCGCTGACGCGGCTTTTCGGCGTGGTCGTGCGTGCGCGGGCGGCAACGTATCCACCCGTCCCCGCAGCTCCTCGAGTACGTCTTCGGCGGTCTCGACCAGTTTTGCCCCTTCCCTTATCAGGCGATGGCAGCCGCGCGCCAGCGGCGAGTGGATCGAGCCGGGAATGGCAAACACTTCACGTCCGATCTCGGTGGCGAGTCTTGCGGTAATCAGCGAGCCGCTGCCGATTGCGGCTTCGACCACCAGCACGCCATGACTCAGTCCGGCAATCAGGCGGTTTCGACGCGGAAAGTTGTGCCGCAAGGGTGGGGTGCCGAGGGCAAACTCGCTGACGATGGCACCGCTGGCAGCGATCTCGCGCGCAAGCGCGGCGTTGCCGGCGGGATAGATGCGATCGGCGCCGGTACCGATCACCGCCACCGTGCTGCCTTTGCCGCTTGAGAGTGCGCCCCGGTGGGCTGCGGCGTCGATCCCGAGGGCCAGGCCGCTGATGATGGTGAGCTGCGCCTCGCTCAGGCTGCGGGCAAAGGCTTCCGCGTTTGCCACGCCCTGGGCAGTGGACGAGCGCGCGCCGACAATGGCCAGCCCGGGACGGTTGAGCAGTGCCGGATCGCCCTTCACGTAGAGCAGGATGGGGGGATCGGCGGTGTCGAGGAGTGACTGCGGATAGGCGCTGTCGGCCAGCGTGAGAATGTGATTGCCGGCTTCGGCGGACCACGCCAGTGCGGCATCGACTGCGGTGCGCTCGCACGGGGCCAGGAGCAGATCAGCGCCCTCGCCACCGATTACCGCTGCAATCGAACTGCGGCTGTGCGCGAAGATCCCCGATGGGAGACCGAATGCGGCCAGCAGCTTGCGCTGGCGCTCAGGGCCCAGGCCGGGCACAAGCGCCAGTCTCAGCCAGGCGGCCAGCTCTGTGCTGTCCGCTGTTAGAGCGTTTTCGGTCAGGGTTTGCGAGCGCCGTCAGCGATTGAAACGTGTCCGTCGGAATCCATCACCAGGGCGTAGGAAACACGTTCGAAGGTGCGGAACACGAACACCAGGCCGTAGCGCTTCTCGGGAAGCTGATAGGTCTCCTTGACGCCGTCTTCCTTGTACTCGGCAATGCCCCGGTTGCGGTACAGGGCCAGCACGTGACCGCGTTCAATACCGTCACGCTCACCGACGTTGAGCGAGACCACGTTGAGCCTGCCGGTTTCGGCCACGCCGCGGTAAATCGACATGACGCGACCGTCGACAGGATTCTCCGGCGCATGCGGCACAAAGGAGAACACGTTCGGGCGTTCGCTCGGCAGCATCAGGTCGCCGACGCCGATCTCCTCGACCGAATCCACGATCTCGAGAGTGACCGGATCGCTGCGCTCGGAGACGCGCGCGGCACCCAGATAGGCTGCCTCGTAGGCGACGATCTCACCGGTCATGGGATCATTCAGCGGCGCGGCCGGGCGAAAGATCTGCCATACATCCGCATTGCCGCTGACGTTCTTGGCAAAGACGGTGTCACCGATGCCCGTGAATACGCGATTGGTTTCGGTCGCGATGATCGTGGCCGCGCCCTGCAGGCGGGCCTCGTCCACGACGAGGGGCTTGTTCAGGAAGGGCTCGATCACATTCAGCGGAATGCTGGGGAGTTCGTTGCCGAGCGTTTCCTCGTAGATCTGCGGCAGGCGCTTGTCGATGCCCAGGCGCTTGCCGATGCTGAGCCACGGGCCGCTGCGATCGAGATGCACGATCTGGCCGGGATAGATCAGGTGCGGATTGCGGATCTGGTCGCGGTTCATGCGCCAGACTTCAGGCCAGCGCCATGGCTGCTTGAGGAAGCGTCCGGAGATGCCCCACAGGGTGTCGCCCTTGACCACGGTGTAGGAGTCCGGCGCATCGTCTGCAATCTCTGCGCCCTGGGCGGCCGCAGTGTTGCTGACAAGGGTCGCAATGCAGACGATGAGAGGGAATATAATTCGTATCATTGCTCGCTTCCGGTTGATGCGGGTCGGCACGAGCCGGCCCGGAACGCAAATGGCCGGCGAGCGTCGAAGAAGACATACCCCTATACGACGTCAGGCGCAGCACATGGTCATTCATGTCAAAGCGCTTGAAATTCTGCACTTAAAGGCTTATCGCGGCAAGCATTTATGGCTCTACTACCAATACTCCGTTTCCCCGATCCCCGTCTGCATACGCGCGCGACCGACGTTGCCGTTGTGGACGATTCCATTCGTCAACTGGTCAAGGACATGGCTGAAACCATGTACGAGGCACCCGGCATCGGACTGGCAGCAACCCAGGTCGATGTTCACAAGCGCGTCGTGGTGATCGACATCAGCGAGGACCAGACCGGGCTGATGGCATTGATCAATGCGGAAATCATCGAGCGCAGCGGCGAGCAGGTCTGTGAAGAGGGCTGCCTTTCTGTACCGGGCATCTACGAAAAGGTGACCCGCGCGGAGCGCGTCAGGGTGAAGGCGCTCAACGAAAAGGGCGAGCCCTTTGAACTCGAGGCAGAAGGACTGCTGGCGGTGTGCATCCAGCACGAACTGGATCACCTCGAAGGCAAGGTATTCGTCGAATACCTGTCGCAGCTCAAGCTGGGCCGGATCAAGAGCCGCCTGGCCAAGAAAGCCCGGATCACCGCCTGAGCGCGGACTGCCAGAGAAACCGATGACGACGACCCCCCCCTTGCGCGTGGCCTTCGCAGGCACGCCGGATTTCGCGGCGCGCGCGCTTGAAGCGATTATCGACGCCGGCTTCGAAGTGCCGCTCGTCCTCACCCAGCCCGACCGCCCCGCCGGACGCGGCATGAAGCTCACGCCCAGCGCGGTCAAGCAGGTTGCGCTGAAGCACGGCATCGACGTCGACCAGCCCGAGCGCCTGCGCACGGCAGCGCAGCGTGCCCGCCTTGCCGAGTGCACGCCGGACGTGCTGGTGGTCGCCGCCTACGGCCTGATCCTGCCGCCCGAGGTGCTGCAGTTGCCGCGCCTGGGCTGTCTCAACATCCACGCCTCGCTGTTGCCGCGCTGGCGCGGCGCGGCGCCGATCCACCGTGCGATCGAGGCGGGTGATGCCGAGACCGGCATCACCATCATGCAGATGGACGAAGGGCTCGATACCGGGCCGATGCTGATGCGGCACGTGCTGCCGATCGCCGACGACGACACCACCGGCAGCCTGCACGACAAGCTCGCACTGCTCGGCGCCGGCGATATCGTTGAGACGCTGCGTCTGCTGCCCGAGGGCGAGCTCAGGGCACAGCCGCAGCCGCACGAAGGCGTGACCTACGCCAGCAAGATCGGCCGCACCGACGCGGAGATCGACTGGCAGCGCCCTGCACGCGAGCTCGAACGTGCGGTGCGGGCCTTCAATCCGTTCCCGGGGGCGGTGGGACATCTGCACGACACCCCGATCAAGTTCTGGTCTGCGCACCTCGTCGACGCGGGTGGCGAGCCGGGGCAGGTGGTGCGGGCGGATGAGGCCGGTGTGGTCATTGCCTGCGGCGAGGCTGCGCTGTGTTTCACCGTCATGCAGCGGCCCGGCAGCAGACGCATGGGTGCAGGGGAATTTCTGCGCGGTTTCGCAGTCAATGCGGGTGACAGGTTTACCGTCGGGAATCCGGCAGCTGCTTGATTTTCCGGTAATTGCCTCCATCTATCGCGCAAACCCAACGTTCTTGAGGAACATGATCAATGTTTGGAAACTGGATGAAAACCTCCATCCTGATGGCCGGTATCGTCGCCCTGTTCGGCGTCGTCGGTGGTGCCATCGGGGGCCAGCAGGGCATGCTGATCGCGCTGCTGCTGGGCGGCGGCATGAATCTGTGGGCCTACTGGTTCTCGGACAAGGCGGTGCTCAAGATGTACAACGCCCGTCAGGTCGATGAGAGCTCCTCGCCCTATCTTTACAACATGGTGCGCGATCTGTCGCAGCGTGCCGGCTTGCCCATGCCCAAGGTCTACATCATCGACGAAGACCAGCCCAATGCCTTTGCCACCGGCCGCAATCCGGAGCACGCTGCGGTGGCGGCCACGTCGGGCATCATGCGCATGCTCTCCGAGCGCGAGCTGCGCGGCGTGATGGCGCACGAACTGGCGCACGTGAAGAACCGCGACATCCTGATCTCGACCATCTCTGCCACGGTGGCCGGCGCGATCTCCTCGCTTGCCCAGTTCGGCATGTTCTTCGGCGGATCGCGTGATGGTGAGAACCGTCCGAACCCGATCGTCTCCATCATCGTCATGTTGCTGGCGCCGATTGCGGGCATGCTCATCCAGATGGCGATCAGCCGCACCCGCGAGTTCGGTGCCGACCGCGGTGGTGCCGAGATTTCGGGCGATCCCGAAGCCCTGGCCAGCGCGCTGACCAAGATCGACGCCTTCGCCCGCGGCATTCCGATGCACGCTGCCGAAGCGCATCCGGAGACTGCACAGATGATGATCATGAATCCGCTGTCCGGCGGCGGTCTGCGCGGCCTCTTCTCCACCCATCCGGCGACCGAGGAACGCGTCGCCAAGTTGCGCGCGATGCGCTGAGCATTTTCCTGGCTGCCGGTGTGGCGGCGTGATACCGGTCGGGGCAGGCGATCCATTTTCGGATCCCTGCCCCGACTGCTTTGCAATCTCCTAGAATCACGGCTTCGGGCAGGTTTTTGGCCTTTCCGAAGCGGCGGTCTGAGTACTGCCATCCAAGCGCCTGCCCGCGAGGGCCGGCATAAACGCGTGCCGGCGGCTTCCCGCACCGGTGCTGTAACCGACAAATCGGGAGCAACAACATGTCATCCATTGAATACGCCTCCAGCAGGCGTGTTTGCGCTCGCGCTGCGCCTGGCGCGAGCCCTCCGAATCCTGCACACATCGGCGGCAGCGTGCCGGCCCACTCCGAACCGGATCGCGACCGGTGAAGACTGGCCGCACAGTCGGCCGCGCCCTGCTCGCCAGCCTTGCCGTTGCCCTGTCGCTGCCGTTCGGCGCACAGGCGAACGGGCTTGAGACCATCGATCAGCTGCCACCCTTTCCGCCCGCCCTGCTCAAGGCGCTCGATGGTGTGCGCGGCAAGGCGGTGATGGTCAATTTCTGGGCGAGCTGGTGCGGGCCGTGTCGTGACGAGATGCCGGCCCTGGTCGAGCTCGACGAGGCCGAGCCCGGCATGGTGCTGATCACCGTTGCCGTGGCCGACCGTGCAGCCGATACCCGTCGCTTTCTCGATGATCACCTGCTCGACACGCTCGTCGTGATCGCCGATCACGATCAGGCGATCTCCCGCCAGTGGGGTGTGCGCACCATCCCCACCACCTATGTGCTCGACACGTCGCACCAGCCCCGGCTGCGCGTGCGCGGCGAAGCCGACTGGCGCGATGCCGCCGTGCGCAGCCGCGTCCTCAAGGCTGCCGGCATCGACAAACGAATGAACCCCAATTGAAAGGAAGCACACTGATGAACCGTCGCAATTTTCTCAAGACCACCACGCTTGCCGCCACCCTGGCCATGCCCGCCCTGACCGCGAAGGCCGCCGCCGGCGCGACCCCGGGTGCACCGTTTGCGCCCAGTCCCGAGACCGGCTGGCGCACCTTCGAGCTGACCAGCCACATCGAACCGCAGCTGACGGATGGCGTGCTGCGCGCATGGGTGCCGCTGCCTTCGGTTGATGCTGCAGAGTGGTTCCGGCCGATGGGCAACCTGTGGCAGGGCAACGCCAGTGTGATGCGGGTCGAGACCGACCCCGTCTACGGCGCTTCCATGCTCTACGCCGAGTGGGCGCCGGATACGGCCAAGCCCCAGCTGGAAGTCGTCAGCCGCTTCGCCACCCGCGATCGCGCCATCGACTTCAGCCGCCCGGCGGCCAGTCCGGTTGAGCTCTCGGCCGCCGAGTTCGACCTCTACACCCGTGCCACCGAGCTGCTGCCCACCGACGGCATCGTGCGCGACACCGCGCTCGAGATCACCCGCGGCGCGAACACCGACGAGGAGAAGGCGCGCGCGATCTACGAGTGGGTGGTGGACAACACTTTCCGCAATCCCAAGACCCGTGGCTGCGGTGTCGGCGACATTCGCAGCATGCTCGAAACCCGCGACCTGTCGGGAAAGTGCGCTGATCTCAACACCCTGTATGTCGGTCTGGCCCGTGCCGTCGGACTGCCGTCGCGAGATGTCTACGGCGTGCGCGTGGCCGACTCGCGTTTCGGCTACAAGAGCCTGGGCAAGAGTGGCGATGTGTCGAAGGCGCAGCACTGCCGCGCCGAAGTGTTTCTGTCGCGCTTTGGCTGGGTGCCGGTCGATCCCGCCGACGTGCGCAAGGTCGTGCTCGAAGAGCCGCCGGGCAAGCTCGCGCTCGACGACGCCAAGGTGGTGGCGGCGCGCAAACAGTTGTTTGGTGCCTGGGAGACCAACTGGCTGGCCTATAACTACGGCCATGACCTCAAGCTCCCCGGCAGCACCGGACCGGTTGTGCCGTTCCTGATGTATCCACAGGGCGAGAACGCGGCGGGTCGCTTCGACAGCCTCGATCCTGCCGCTTTCCGCTACACCCTGACTTCGCGCGAACTTATCGCGGCCTGACCGGATCATCCCGCAAAGCAGGACGCCGCCGATGTTCCTCGACATCGGCGGCGTTTTTTTCTATGTTCTCTTACGATTGTTCAAGTAGTCAGGAGTCGCGTCATGCTTTCAAACACCCGTAATGCGCTTGGTCTTGCACTGTTGCTGGCGCTGGGTGGCGCTGCGCCGCTGTCGGCCTTTGCCCAGGCCCCGACTGCTGAAACCCAGCGCCTGTCCGAGCAATGGGACGAAAAGCGTGCAACGACCCTGCTCGATCGTGCGGTCGCCCACATCGAGGCCAAGGGCAAGGACGGTGTGACGGATTTCAGCCGCCAGGGCAGTTTTGTCGATGGCGATCTGTATGTTTACGCGCTCGCCGACGACGGACGCTTTCTCGCCAGCGGCGGATCGTCCGCTGCCCTGATCGGCAGCAAGGTCACGGAGCAGACCGATGCGGGCGGCAAGGCCTTCTTTCGCGAGATTCTCGATCTGGCGGCGGCCAAGGGCAGCGGCCGGGTGGAGTACCGCTGGCTGAATCCCGTACAGAACCGCGAAGAGCCCAAGGTGACGCTGTTCCGCAAGGTCGGCGATGTCATCGTGGCCGTCGGCTTCTATTCGCCACGGGCCAGCGCTGCACAGGCCCGCGATTTGCTCGACCGCGCGGCGGAAGCCCTGGCGGCGGATGCTTCGGTTGCGCTGGCCGATTTTCAGCGCATCGGCGGCAAATTCACGCAGGACGATCTGTATGTGCTGGTGGTGAATATGGAAGACGGACGCTTCCTCGCCCATGGCGCCAGTCCGGCGCTGATCGGGCGCAATGGCCACGACCTGCGCGATCCCAAGGGCAAGGCGGTCATTACCGACATGATCAATATTGCGCGCAGGAAAGGCGCTGGCGAACTCGATTATGTCTGGCGCAACCCCACCACTGCCAAGGTCGAGAGCAAGCACACCTATTTTCGCGCAGTCGACGGCAAGCTCGTTGGTGTAGGCTATTACACCCGCTGACCGGCGCCACCCGCAGAGCCCGGCAGCCCCACCCCTGAAGAGGACATCAACATGAGCACAGTAACCCTCGGCGGTAACGCCATCGAAATCGCCGGCAGCTTCCCGCAGGTCGGCGCTACCGCGCCCGCATTCAGCCTGACCGCTGCCGATCTGCAGGATGTCGGCCTCGATGCCTTTGCCGGCAAGCGCAAGGTGCTGAACATCGTCCCCAGCCTGGATACCCCGACCTGCGCCACCTCCACGCGCAAGTTCAACGCCGAAGCCGGCAGCCTGGACAACACCGTGGTATTGGTGGTGTCGGCTG
>SWCB01015248.1_pt1 | contig 55103 bp, 70 predicted proteins | sample 4692901 | NCBI WGS metagenome assembly SWCB01 (sample SAMN10267276, study PRJNA491770) | bioreactor metagenome | isolation source: DHS bioreactor inoculated with subseafloor sediment | place: Japan: off Shimokita Peninsula | collected 2006-08 | reverse complement strand
TCATGAGCAACTGTTTGAGCAATCTCATTTTCATGATGAGGGAATTTAAGATCTGAACCGCCACCATGAATATCAATCTCATGACCAAATATTTCATGATTCATGACAGCACATTCTGTATGCCACCCAGGTCTACCTTTGCCCCATGGGCTATCATAATTAAGTCCATCTTCAGTATTTTTCCAAATACTAAAGTCTCTTGGATCTTCTTTTTCTTGGTCAAGATCCACACGGACACCTTCATCTAATGCTTCAAGATTTTGTTTACTTAAGATACCATAATCATCAACTTTATTAACTCTAAAGTAGACACCACTAGGTGTTTGATATGCAACACCTAATTTCACCAAGTCATCAATATATTCAATCATGGATGGTACAAAATCAGTTGCTTTAGGGAGTTCGTCAGGAACAACACTACCTAAAAGTAATGTCATATCCATAAATTTTTTGGTATACATATCTGTGATTTCTTTTTCAGAAACTTTGAGTTGTTTAGCTTTGTCAATGATCTTGTCGTCAACATCTGTAATATTAGAAACAAACTTCACTTTATATCCTAAATAGGTTAGATATCTTTTTACAACATCAAAAAAGATAACAGGTCTTGCGTTTCCAATATGTATATCTCCATAAACAGTAGGGCCACAGACATACATATTTACCTTTTTATCTTGATGTGGTTTAAATGCTTCTATTTGATTAGTAAGTGTATTATAAATTTTTAACATATGCATGTGTCCTCCTCTTTGTTTTATTATAATAAAAATATTGAAAAATAACAAGAAAACCACAAATAATCACATATTTTTGTGTTTTGGCTTTATAAAAGAATAAACCACACATTTTGATGTGTGGTATAAAGGCTATAAAACATGTTTTCTTAAAGCTTCTAAAATCTCTACCATTGCCCATGTATCTTGTTTACAATACTCAAGCAATTCTTGATATTTTTGTTTAAAAGTTTTTTCATCCATATAAGGAAAATTCGCGTATGCAACTAAGGCTTCAGTTCCATTTTTAATTGGCATGCCATCATATTTTAAGTTAGAAAAGATAGGCAAAACTTTCTTGATTGAATAGGACCCATTTAAATCATTATGATAATAAAGAATACCATCTGCTTCTTCTTTATCGATGCCTAAATTAACAAAGAACTTTTTATTTCCTCTAACAAAATGCATCAAATCAACAAGTCGATCCACCATATCTAATAGTCTTTCTTTATGCTCAGGAAATAATTCTGCCATTTCTTTTAATCTTGTTTGTTCGAAAGATTGGTTATAAACCATGATTGACCCACCATCAGGTTTGATGATATCTAACATACCTTCAACGAGTGCTCTTCTTTGGTCATCGTGGGTTTTTGCGATAAATCCATAATTATCTAAATCTTTATCACAAACACCGGGTTCATGTTCAATATGGATCGAATATTGAAAAAGCGATTGTGTATATGGCTTTTCTCCTTTGAATCTAGGCAGTGGACAAGGAAATGTCTCAAAGTCAAGATGGTAGATTGGATATTTGATTGATAATATAGCTTCTTTGATTAGATTTTTCTTCATATATGGCACTTTGGTTTCAATCACTTCTCGTTGAATCTGGTTTTTTTCTCGGTTCAACCATTCAACAGGAAGATCAGTTGCATGCACATAACCTTCATTGATTAGGTCGTATAGTTCGTGTTTTTCACCAAACTTATCTTTAAATCCATGATGTCTATCAAAATAAGTAAAAATTGAGTTTTTATCTGGTATATGTTTATAACAAATTGGGTAAAAAATGCATTCTCTAGAATCCTTTTTTTGACAATGTTTACCCAGTGGTACTGGATTAGCGTCTAAAGTATTTAATCTATTGATCACAATATCCGTGTCCATTTCAATGATTGGTAACATCTTTTCAGTTAAGGATGTAACATCGATAAATGTGATGATATCATCTTTATAAACCGGATGATTTCTTTCATCTACTTCTCCATCAAAAACATATTCACTATTTAAAACACCTAAATAATATTTAACGTTCTTATTTGATTTTATGGCATGATCTAAGACATATCTTTGGTATGAGATATCATAAACGTATCTACCTTCTTTAGAAAAGCGATCTTTTAGTTTTTTTATTTTATCATCATATTTATTATTAGTAGGAAGTCCTAAATCTTCTCTTAACATCAAGATGCCCTCAGGTGTTTTTTCGAAAATGGAGAGTTTCTCATCTTCTAATTTGAATGTTAAATCTAAAAATTTCTTTGAAGTGGTTGCTTTAACTTCAAAAATACGAATGGTATCTTCATCTTCTTGATAGCCATCTAAGAAACAGTAAAAATGAAAACCTTCTTTTTCGAAAGAGAAACGTTTTTGTTTATAAGTATCAAGTGCATAAACTGTTTGACCTTTAAATCTTTGATCAATAATTTTACCACTGATGATTTCTATTTCATTATAATATTTAAGCATTGTGTCCATTTGAGGATCTTCTTTTTCAAGTAAATCTTCCTCTGTTTCAGAATCATAAATTTGTTCTAAAATTGGCATGATTTTTTCTTTATTTTCGATACTCATCAGTTCTTCTAAATCAGCATCTTCAGAAAAAGAAACGACAGCTTGGCTTTTTTCTCTATGTATCTCATCTAATGCTGCAAACCTGTTGCATCTTAAATAATTGATAAATCTAGTTTTTGATATCAACATCAACCTCACGCTCCCTTTTATCCATTATAGCATGAATATATTAAAAAAAATGCGACACTTTAATGTCGCATTTATATAACTATTCGATATATCCTAAAATCCATTCACTATCAAAATATGTTGTTAAATCAGTAATGACATTGACGGTATCTTCTGATACAACTGAAATATCATTGACATCTAAATGCTGTGTACCAAAGACTCCATAATCTGTACTTTCCATGTAGCGATCAAAACCAAAGACTTGTGATACATCCAATCTAACATCATCAGAAACGTTTATGTTGATTTCATTACCACTAATTCTAACTAATTGTTCTGATGCTTTTCTTGGTTCATAAAGTCCTACTAAACCACCAATTCTAAACTGCTTAACAACAACATCTTCGTATGTGTTTTTTTCATGATTTACTGTGATATTACCACTGTAAAAACCACCATTGATATCATCGTTTGCACGTCCAACAAGTCCGCCTACAAATAAAGTATAAGTTCCTGTTGTCGTATCTGGTAAGGTGTTATAATCAATATCAACTGTAATATCGCCTTCACTTATGATTTCAGTTGCATCTGCGCCTGAAACATGTTGTCCGATAACTCCACCAATCATTTGACTGACATCATCATCTCTCACATTTGTTCCAGCCATTTCAAAACTAATATCTGCATTGCTATAAACTCTAGTGACTTCAGAATATTCACCAAGTAAACCAACAACACCGCCAATTTTAATTCTTCCAAATGATAATGCTTTAACTGAAATTGTTGTGTCAAGGACTTCAACATCTTCAATAACACCTTTGTATTCAGCTGTAACGCCACCAACATAAGCTTGGATTGTAGATGATGTATTAAATGATATTAAAGAGTTTTTTACGGTTACATTTTCAATTCTCGCTGTTTGAGATGTACCATAACCTACTAAAATACCACCTCTTGATGAAGTCGCTGCTTCATAAGGTGTTTCAAGTGAACCAATAGAAGCTCCATCAATCGTTACATTTTTAATAACACCTGATGATACATATCCAAAAATACCTGTATACATTGAAATTCTTGATACATTAATGTTCATTAAACTATATCCATTACCATCAAAAGTACCACCAAATGCCATATTAGATGCATTAAATGGTGTATCAAATGGTTCGTTTTCAAAGTCAATATCTTGACCTAAAATATATCTACCGTTACGATTTTGACCCATTGCCATAAACTCTTCAACAGTATTAATGATAATTTCTTGATCTGTTAATGTCGTAAATTCATACATGCCAACTTCAACAGCATCTCTACCAACTGTTACAATTACTTTTACAGTAAATGTACTTTCAGTTTCTAATCCATAAAAATAGATGTCTTCTAAATCTGCTGCTTCTTCTATGGTTTGTTGATTTCTTACATTACCTTCTTCATTATATAGATATACAACTGTTGATCCTGTAATTTCATTTTCTGGATCATTTAATTCAACGCTAAATTTGATAGATGTTTGATCAACATCTGGATTAATAATTTCAGCTGTCACAGATGTTTTTGTACCACATGACACTAAAACAATTGAAAATAATACTAGTAATATGATACCGCTAAATTTTCTCATAAGTCACCTCTAAGTCTATTCATAGTTTGTTCAAGTCTTTTGATAACAATTTCTTTGCCTAAAAGCGCTAATGCTACTGGTAAACTTGGTCCATGCATGTCACCTGTTGTAGCAATTCTAAGTCCCATAAATAATGGTTTGCCTTTAGTGTTTGTGTCTTTTCCTACTTGTTTGATTAATGCTTGAATTTCTTCAGCATCAAATGATGACGTTTCTAATAAAGCTTTAAATGCATTTAATAAATCAAGACTTTGATTTTCAACTAAAAACTGATATGCTTCATCATCAATTTCAAAGTGTTCATGGAAAAAAGCTTGATATAATTCTACAATATGTCCAATATAGCTCATGCGATCTTGGAATAAGCCAACAAGTGTCTTTAACCATGCATCATCTTTAATTTCAATATCCGCTTTTTCCAAAAATGGTCTAGCTTTTTCTGCTAATGTATCAACATCTAGCATTTTTACATATCTACTATTGATGTAAGCTAACTTATCTTTATCAAACATCGCTGGTGCTTTAGATAAACGTTTAGGATCAAATTGTTCGATAATTGCTTTTTGATCTAATATTTCTTCGTTTTCTGATGGAGACCATCCTAAAAGCGAAATAAAATTAAACATAGCTTCTGGTAGATATCCCATTTGTGCATATTCAGAAATAAACTGAATCACATTTTTATCACGTTTAGATAATTTTTTCTTTTCTTCATTAACAATAATGGTCATATGTCCAAATTGTGGTGCTTCCCAACCAAAAGCATCATAGATCATTAATTGCTTAGGTGTGTTTGTAATGTGTTCTTCACCACGTAAAACATGTGAAATTTCCATAAAGTGATCATCAATTACAACCGCAAAGTTATAGGTTGGAATACCATTGTCTTTCATGATGATCCAGTCTTCTACATCTTTACTTTCAAATTTTAAAGTGCCTCGAACTAAATCATCAAATTGATAAGTTACATCACTTGGTACTTTAAAACGAATTGCATATGCATCGCTATCTTCTCTAAAATCTTTATAAGCTAAACCTTTTTCTAAAAGTTCTTCAGCATATTTTGTGTATAGTTCTAGTCTTTCTAATTGTCGATATGGACCATAGTTTCCACCTTTATCTGGTGATTCATCCCATGAAAGTCCTAACCAACTTAAATAGTTTAATTGTGAAGCTTCGCCACCTTCAACATTTCTTAAAACATCAGTATCTTCAATTCTTACAATAAAATCGCCGCCAAAATGACGTGCGAATACATAATTGAATAATGCGCTTCTTGCATTACCGATATGAAGTAATCCTGTTGGGCTTGGTGCATATCTTACTCTAACTTTTTTCATTTTCATCCCATCCTTACATGCATGTATTATTATACGATAACTATAGTATTTTAACAATACTATAGGATATTATTCATATTTTAAAGATCCTTGATATCCAATGGATCTTAAATACTTATTGACTTGTCTTCTATTTTTAAAGACTATAGTCTTATCTTTGTATTTCTCTTTATATAGTTTCATTAACGCTTTTGATTCTTTGGTTCTACCACTAAATAAAATCCACCAAATAAAACCAAAGTTAAGTCTTTCTTTACATCCTTCAGCAATCGTATCACGATTTTGATTGTGGTATTTTATTCTTCTAACGATTGCTCCATAAAGGCATTTAAATCGGTTAAAATCAAACAAAAACAATTGATCACATTCATCATATCTCTCTGTTGCGAGTTTTCGGTATTGTCCATCAATGATCCATTTATCTCTTTTCATGAACTCAGTGATTTCATCTTCGACTTTCTCATGATCTCTTTCAACCCAATTAGGTCCAAAAAAGATGGTGTCTATATGAAGCACATCAATACCATAGTGTCTTGAAAGTCTTTTTGAAAATGTTGATTTACCTGAACTTGAATATCCTGCGACTAAAATTTTCATATTACACCTTCTTCTTGTTCTTAAATAAATTTTTCCAATCTATCTTTTGTGGATCACCATGTTTAACAAATATCATTGTTAAAAATGCAAGTCCCATAAATATAGTAGCATATGGGAACAGTATTATTCTACCAAATCGATCCATTAAAATACCAGACAAAATAGGTGTAAATATTTGAGCACCCATGGATGCTGCGTAATAGTAACCTGTATATTGTCCGACATTTCTACCTTTTGATAACTCAACAACCATTGGGTAAATATTAACCCCTGTAAATGTCCAACCAAATCCAGAAAACATGATGATTGCTGCTGTTAAAATAATTTGGTTTTGTTCAACAAATACAACTGATGCCATCGATAAAATCAACATGAAAATACCAATGAGCATTGAAGTTTTTCTTCCTAATTTGATACTTAATAACCCTATCGGATAAATTGCTGCAATAACTATCCCTTGAACAATGATAAATGGCAATTGATAAAATTCCATATTTAAAACCTTTGGTAGATAATCAGCAATCTTACTCATAACCGCGTTATAACCAAAGAATAAAAAGAATACTGTTGTTAATAACAAATACAATGATATTCTTTTTTTAGTGTTAAATGATTTTTCAGGATTTTCATATGGATCATTTTCTTTGATGCCTAATTTATCTTCTAATGCTTCTTTTTCTTGAACTAACTTTGGTTCTCTTACCTTCCATAAGAAAACCCCTAAGGCAATAAGCATGATGAGACCGATGATGATATAAACACTGACGTGATGATGATAAGCATCTTGATTAAGTCCACTAAATAAAATGATAAATACTGCTAAAACACCACCTACAGCACCTAAAAAGGTGATAAATGCATTAGCGTTGGTACGCAGTGGTTTTATAGTCACATCGGGCATGAGCGCAATCGCTGGTGTTCTATAAATTGCCATTGACACTAATGCGATGAACAAAATCGCAATAAATGTATAAAAAATATCTGGATCACTTGCGGTTAACTCCCAAGCTCTTAAACTTAAGTACTGAAAATATAAATCACGAACTCTTGTTTGATCTCTTACAGATAGCGTTTCTGTACCTTGATCAAGTATCTCAATCATAGGTTCATATATCGTATCTTCCCAATCCCAAAATTCAACTAAACTGATTTCACCTGATGCATATTCTTCTCTACGCTCAGTTCGCATGATATCAGCAACCATATACCAATGTGATTTTAAAGTGATATCTTTTTCTTCATCAAATGCGACATCATAATGCGATTCGACTAAGTCTATCGTTGCTATACGTTCTGTTTGTTTATAATCGGCATAAGATAATGACATAAAAGATAATGCTGCTAGTATGGTTCCTACAATAATATAAGGGGTTCTTCTTCCTAACTTATGTTGACTTTTATCTGAAAGAGCACCAAAAAGCGGAAGTAAAATTACCGCCATGATATTATCAAATGCCATCACCAATCCTGACTCAAATTGGTTTAAACCAAATTTATCAATCAAAGTTTTAGCGATTAACATGTCATAAGCTTGCCAGAACATTGAAATACTAAAAAATATAAGTCCGACATAAAATGTAGTTTTGTAATTAAGCTTCATATTGCTCCTTATATTTAATAAAAACTTACATAAAAATTATAACACAAAAAAGAAAAAGGACCCATAAGGTCCTTGTAAAATTAACGTTTTGAGAATTGTGAAGCTTTTCTTGCTTTTTTCAATCCGTATTTTTTACGTTCTTTACTACGAGAGTCTCTTGTAACTAAACCAGCTGGTTTTAAGATCTTACGTAAATCAGGGTTGATTTCCATAAGTGCACGAGTGATTCCTAAACGGATTGCTCCTGCTTGACCTGTAAGTCCACCACCGTTAACGTTAACAGTGATATCGTATTTACCTTCAGTTTCAGTTAATACTAATGGTTGTGTAACATCTAAACGAGTTGCTGCTGATGGAATGTATTCTTCAAATGGACGACCATTGATAATGAATTCGCCTTTACCATTTGATAAAATAACTCTAGCAACTGAACTCTTACGACGTCCTGTACCAAAATATTGTACTTTATTGTTTGCCATGTGTTATACCTCCAATGTTTCTGGTTGTTGTGCAGCATGCTTGTGCTCAGGACCAGCATAAACGAATAATTTCTTAGCCATCTTAGCACCTAATTTGGTATGTGGTAACATACCTACAATTGCTTTTTCAACCATACGTGTTGGAAATTTAGCCATAACGTCTTTAGCAGCTGTAACTTTGAGACCGCCATTATAACCTGAGTGGCTATAATACATTTTTTTGTCCCATTTTTTACCAGTTAAATTAATTTTTTCTGCATTGATTACGATTACATAATCACCTGAGTCTACATGAGGGGTGTAGGTAGGTTTATGTTTACCTTTTAATACAGATGCAACTTCAGTCGCCAAGCGTCCTAAAGTCTTGTTTTCAGCGTCAACTACAAACCATTTGCGTGTAATTGTGCTTTCGTTTGCCATAAATGTTTTCATTTACAAATTCTCCTTATATTCTTATTTCATGAAATAAGGGCTTTCGTGGAATATCTTTTTTTTAATGTACCTTTGTTATAATACTATATTGTATTGAAAATGTCAACAGTTTTAACGTTTAATCGCTAAAAATATTAATCAATCGTTACGCTTTTTTTATCGATATCAACAACCACTTTTTCATCTAAGGAAGTTGGAATGTTTTTTCCGATAAAATCGGCTCTAATAGGGAGTTCTCTATGTCCTCTATCAATTAAAATTGCAAGTGAGATTTTCTTAGGTCTTCCGTGAAAATTGATTGCATCAAGTGCAGCTCTTACCGTTCTGCCAGTGTATAAGACATCATCAACTAAAATCACTGTCTTGTCTTTTGCATCAAACCCTTGATTTATTTTTTCAATGTTTTCTTCAAGGTCATCTCTATATGCTCTAATATCTAACGGATAGGTAGGAACACTAATCCCTGCAAAATCTTTAAGGTTTTGCTCAATGATTTTTGATATGGGATATCCTTTATTCATAATCCCTAATAAGATCACATCGTCTAAGTTTACATATCTTTCAATGATCTCATGTGTCATTCTTTTTAAAGTTCTTGTCAATTGTTCTTGACTCATAATTTCTTTCATTTTCATCACCACAAACCTATTATAACTTTTTTTACAAAAAATGTGTTGTAATTCAAAAAATATATGATATACTCTTAACTAGTAAAGGTCCTTTAAGTTATGCCTGTGAGCATAATAAGGTACATGTTTTATAATGAGCCGAATTCTTAAAGGACACCACTAGGTGTCTTTTTTTGTAAGCGACCTTTAAAAAAAATTAAAGGAGAATTTCATGACTCAAAACGGATTAACAGTTGGTATTAATGAAAAGCCAAAAAGTATTGGCAGTTGGATTATTTTAAGCTTACAGCACGTTTTCGCGATGTTTGGAGCAACAGTGCTCGTGCCTATGTTAACAGGCTTAGATGTTGGTGTAGCGCTTGTCGCAAGTGGTATTGGTACACTCATTTACATCTTGTGTACAAAAGGTAAAGTTCCTGTATATTTAGGTAGTAGTTTTGCATATATCACAACCATATCAGCAGCAATTGTTACTACAGGCAGTGCTTCAGCAGCGTATCTTGGTCTAATGGTCGTTGGTATAATTTATGTGATCATCGCGCTTATCATTTTCTTTGTGGGTAGTGGTTGGTTAAAAAAATTACTTCCACCTGTTGTAATTGGACCAATGATTATCATTATTGGTTTAACATTAGCACCAGTTGCAGTAACAAACTTTGGGCTATTAGGTATGCAACCTTTATACGATAATGGTTTATATATCGGTTTAGAAGGTGCAGCTTGGAAAGTTCCACTTGTTGCATTTATTACATTCGCTACAGTTGTGATCTTGACAACAAAAGCAAAAGGATTCTTAAAAATCGTGCCATTTATTATTGCGATTTTAGTTGGTTATATCTTCTCTGTCATTTTTGGAGTAGTTAACTTAGTTGAAACATTTAAGAATGTATCGTTCTTCCAAGTTCCAAATTTTAGCATCATCGGAACATATGACTTCAACTTCTCTCAAGTTCTAGTGTTTGCACCATTGGCATTTGTAACCATAGCGGAACATATTGGTGATCATGTGGTTTTAGGGGAAATCACAGGAAATGATTTTATCGAAAATCCAGGTCTTCATAGAACATTATTAGGTGATGGTATTGCAACATTCGTATCAGCTTCACTTGGGGGACCAGCAAATACAACTTATGGAGAAAACACAGGCGTTATCGCTTTAACAAAAGTTGGTTCAGTATTTGTTATCGGATTAGCAGCAATCTTCGCTATTCTTCTAGGTTTCTTAGGATATATCCAAGCATTCATTATGAGTATTCCTTGGGCTGTTATTGGTGGTATGACAATTATCCTATACGGTCTTATCGCAGCAAACGGTGTTAAAGTACTTATTAAAGATAAGACAGATTTATCAAAGATGAAGAACTTAATTATCGTTTCAACCATGTTAGTCATCGGACTTGGCGGAGCATTTATAAACATTACACCATCAACGACACTTAAAGAGATGAGCTTAGCAGCAATCGTAGGTATTGTATTAAATCAAATATTAACTGCATTAGAAAAGTAATATAAATAATAAGCAATAAAAAAAAGGCGATTTTATTCGCCTTTTTTCATCTTCTTTTCAATGATAAATGTATAAACTAAATATGCAACTGCCAAAACACCAAGACCAATGAGTGAAGGCACTAAGTCTTCAACTAATGTTGCAATAAATAATCCAACCATACCAACAATCGCAATCGCTGGAACATAAGGATATCCCCAAACTTTATAAGGTCTCGGATGATTTGGTTCACGTTTTCTAAATAAGAACACTGATATAAATATTAAAGTATTAAATATTAAACCTGTAAAGACCACAAATGTTAATAATGATTCTACATTAAAGAACAATAACAATAAACTCATCGCCATCGATCCAAAAATCGCAACACTTGGTGTTTGATATTTCTTGTCTACTTTTTCAAATGACTTGAAGAATGTTTGATCTTTTGCCATCGCATAATAAACTCTTGGGAAAACCATCACACTACCATTAAGCGCTCCAAAGACTGATATTAATACTGCAATAAATACAATATACATACCTGTATTTCCAAATATAGCCATCATCGCTGGGATAGGTAGGACTGCACCATCACCAGATAATGCGATTAAGTCATTTAAAGGAATCAAACGATAAATCGCAAATGTAAACAATACATAAATTAAAGTGACTCCAGAGATTGCAAAAATGATAGCTTTTGGTAAATCTTTAGATACATTTTTCATTTCACCAGAAACTGTATTCAAGTTTGTCCATCCTTCATAAGCCCAAAGTGTACCAACCACACCAAATCCAATCATTGTAAATATTTTAGTAATCGGTTCTCCGCCTTGTGGCACAAAATCTAAGACAACACTTTCTGTCCCTAAAAATAACCCAATAATGATGATCCCTACAATTGGAATAAGTTTAGCAACTAAAAATATTTTTTGAACCATAGATCCAAACTTAACACCTAAATAATTAATGACAGATAATAAAATAATAGTCAATGCAGCAATCCACTTCACATAACTTGTAACTCCAGGGAAAATATAAGTTAGTATATCTCCAAACACTAAAGCTAGTAATGCAATCGATCCGCTAGAAGCTAAAACAAAATTCATGGTTCCACTTAAGAAAGCCATTTTTTTACCATAAGCTTTTCTTAAATAAACATAATAACCACCTGTCTCAGGATACATGGTTCCAAGTTCAGCGTATGTTAAACCAGAAAACAAAGTAATTACCCCACCAAGTAACCAAACAAGTAATGATAAACCTAATGCATATCCTACTCTTGTTAAAATCAAACTACCAAAAACAAATATACCAGATCCAATCATGATACCAGCAATGACTGCTATACCACCAAATAGACCAATTTCTTTTTTAAGTTGCATTCAAATTTCCTCCTATATCTTAGAACAAGATAAAGATATCATGAAAGTATATTGAAGTTCAAATCAAACGCAAAAAAAAACTGCATAAGCGATCCACTTATACAGCTTTTAAGAGATGAAATATATCTATTATACTGCGAAATGCAATACAAAGTATAAAACAAATAACAATGCTAATCCATACATAACAGGATTAACTTTTTTAGCTTTACCTTGAGCAAGCATGATGATTGGATAGAAAATGAATCCTACAGCAATACCAGTTGCGATTGAATAAGATAAAATCATAACGATGATTGTAAAGAAGCCAGTAATAACGATTGCTGTATCTTCCCAATCAATATCTTTTAATTGAGCAAACATTAATGTACCAACCATGATTAATGCCATTGCAGTAACTGGGCTATATACGATTGCATCACCAAAACCATTAACGCCTACAACAACACCATTAAAGATTGATAATACAGGATATAAGAAGATTGATAAAATAAACAATATAGCGACAACAACACTTGCTAAACCTGTTCTTGCACCTTGTTCAATACCTGTAGATGATTCAATATAACTTGTAACATTTGAAGTTCCTAACATTGCACCAGCGATTGTACCAATTGAATCAGCAATTAGTGCGTTATCTCCACCTTCAATAACACCTTCTTCATTGATTAAACCAGCTTGATTACCAACTGCCATAAGTGTACCTGCTGTATCAAAGAAGTCAACAAATAATAGTGAGAAAATAACTGCTAATGCTTGCCAGCTAGAGAATAATTCTTTAAAACCACCAAAAGCTGCAAATACTGTTTCACTTGCACCAGTCCATACACCACTCATACCTTGAGCGTCATATGCTGGCATCATATCAACACCAAGAAAACCTAAAATAAGTCCAACTACTGCTGTTGAAACGATAGCTGTGATCAGTGCAAATCTAAACTTAAGTGCATATAATACAACAACTAAGATTAAACCAAATAATCCAAGTAATACTGTTGGATGAGCAAGATTTCCTAGTGTCACAAATGTAGCACCATCACCTACAATAATACCTGCATTCTTTAATCCAATAAATGCAATAAAGAATCCAATACCAGCACCAACTGATAATTTTAATCCCTTAGGAATAGCATTAATGATCACTTTTCTTAAACCAGTTAACGAAATGATTAAGAATAAGATCCCTGAAACTAATACAGCTGCTAAAGCTGCTTTAGGTGTATATCCTAATCCAAAATTAACAAGTGTATAAGTGAAAAATGCGTTTAAACCCATACCTGGAGCTAAAGCTACTGGTAAGTTAGCAAAAATCCCCATGATAAGTGTTGCAATTGCTGCAGATACTGCTGTTGCAAAGAACACACCACCAATAGGAAGACCTGCTGCCTCTAGCATGAAACTATTTACTGGTAAAATGTATGCCATAGCTAAGAAAATAGTTACACCTGCTAAAATTTCTTTCGTCAATGTTGAACCTCTTTGTTCAACCTTAAAAAACTTCTTGATTTTTTCCATCCTCGTTCTCCTTTTTTTATTTTGTATTCAATATGCATATTAAAAAATAAAAAAACCACAGATTATGTGGTTTCTACATATGAAAACAATAAAAAAAGATGCTTTCATATCGTAGTCGTGATTTTTACGGCATCACGGTAGAAACTTGACCACCACATTTGGTCGATTATACGATATATTGAATACTTCCTAATTATAACAAAGCTTATTTCATAAGTAAAGATTTTATGATGAAATTTTTTCACTTTTTTTCATTTTTAAAATAAGTAAAACAAACCATGCACTAACAAGGCTACTAATGAGTAAAATAATGATGAATTCAATCCATCTATTTATGAAAAAAACAGCTAATATCCCACCGTGTGCAATGCTAGATTCGACTTGTAATATATAAACGCTTATGCTTGATAATAATCCACCTAAGATAAATGCAACACCTAGCTCTTTATCTTTTCTAAGGAAAAACAATGCACCTTCACTAATAAATGCTAACCCCATCCATATGTTTTTTCGAGCAAGGTTAAGTTCTTCTTCTTTAAAAGCTTTTTTATTAATGATAGATGCTATAAATATAGAAAGTGGTGGAATCATACCTGCAATCATTACTTGTGTCATAAACATGGTAGGTTGTCCATTTAATATGGTGATGATTGCAATCATATATGCGATTTTATTGACGGGTCCACCTAAATCATAAACCATCATGATAGATAAAACCATTAATAGTAAAACGACACCTATATCACCTGTATATGTGAATACATCTAATATAAAACCATTGAGTGCAGGAATAATAGTCTCTATACCAAAATAAATACCTAAAACAAAAAATGAACCGATAATTGGATAAATAAACACTGGCATGAGTCCTTTAATACTGATCGGAAATTTTTTAAATATCACATGTAGCAGTAATACTAAATATCCAGAGAAAAATCCCATAAAAACTGCACCTAAAAATCCACTTTGACCAGTAGCAAGCAATCCACCACCGATAAGTCCTAAAATAAAACCTGGTTTATCACTGATGGCATATGCAATGAATGCGGAAATGATTGGAATCACTAAAAATAATGCAGTTGATCCGATATCAAAAAAAGTAGATATCTCATATCTTTCATATAAAGTTAAAAACACTCCACCAATAACTACCAGTGGAATGATATACGTAAATCCATTCATCAATTGTTTATAAAGTCTTGTTCTTATGGTCATCTTTATAATCCTTGATTCATTTTTATTATTTCTTGAATCCATTTTTCAGGCGTTTTAATAGCTTCTTGTGTTGTGGTTTCTATAATATGTTTACCTTGAAATCGATTTAAATCAAGAGCAATATCTGATGCTATAATGACACCTATCGCTTCTTTGATGTCTAACTCAGATAATTTATTTTCAACACCAATGGCACCATTGGTTTCGACTTTCATAAGGTAGCCCATTTTTTTACCTGTGTGAGCAAGCATCTCAGCAGCTATATATGTATGTGCAATGCCTGTTGGACATGCAGTCACACAAACAATTTTATGCACTTTTTTCTTCCTGATCAATGGCTTTAATAATATTTAAAACTTCATCTGCATTTTCAGCTTTTTCAAGCGCAAGTCTGAATTCTTCATGAATCAGTTGTCTTGAAAGTGCAGCAAGTGCCTTTAAATGTAGATTACCTGCATCCTCTGGCATACAAATCAAGAAGAATAAATGTGCATGATCTCCATCCATTGAATCATACTCAATACCTTGATTAGATCTGCCAAAAGCGATCGCTGGTTCTTTAATATATTTACTTTTCGCATGAGGTATCGCAATTTTAAAACCAATACCAGTTGTTGATAATGATTCCCTAATTCTTACATCACTTAAAAGTTTATCAAAATCTGAAACGATGCCTTGATCATCTAGAATTTTAACAAGTTCTTCTAAAACTTGAGCCTTTGAATCTGATTTTAAATCTAAATTCATATAAGCTTTTTTAATCATTTTTGCTATTTCCATAAATTAGATCCTTTCCACTTTATCATCCTATCAACTCGATTATACCAAAAAATAAAGATTTGTTAAGTCTTTAAGAAAAAAAGACCTAAAATAGGTCTTTTAAGCAATTGTTTTTCTTGCAAAGTTACCATAAACATTTTTAGTTGGTTTAACCACCATAAATGCATGGGGATCAATTCTTTTGACTAATGTAGTAATCGCATGTAACTCATAAGATGATATAATCACATAAATTAATGTCTTTTCATGATGAGAATATGCGCCTTCAACTTTCATTAAGGTTACACCTCTATAGATACGGTGTAAGATTTCATCAACAAGTGCTTGTGGAGTTGCAGTGATGATATCTACTGCTAAATACTGGTATGCTGTATGCATGCGGTCAGTTAGTATTGTTGAAACAATCACTCTAATCACGGTGTAAGAAATAATGATACCACCAGCAATCACTTCTCCACCAGGACCAACTTTACCACCAACGATTAATCCACCTAAAATGGCAATCGCTAAGTTCATAGCCATTGAGAAGAACCCAACAGATTTTCCTTTTCTAAATGCTAAATATTGTGCAACAATATCTAGTCCACCAGTTGAAGTGCCATATCTAAGTGCACCACCAGCCCCGATACCAATGAGTAATCCACCTAATACAGCTGCAGTAAATGCATGTTCAACTTCTCCAAGTCCCATATCAATGACGGGCATCCAGCTTAAAATAAACGCTTGAATTAAAATAGAGATAATGCTATAAATGGTGAAACGGTGAGATACACCAAACCATCCTAAAATTAAGATTGGAATGTTTGCGATAATGACGAATAACCCTAAAAAGCTTTGTCCAACTTCTATTTCAAAAAATACATAAAATGCATCTCTAACAAGCTGTGCAACCCCAGGAATCCCTCCTGTATATAGTGGCACAACAGATGCTTCTAAAAACCAAGAAACACCAATACCATAAATAAACGTAAAAATAATCACGAATAAAACGCGTTTTACTTCTGGGTATATTTTATCTTGGTAAGATTCAGTTTTAAACCATGCTAATAACTTTTTCATGCTTGGTCTTTTAAAATCTCCTCAATTTTTTTATTCATGTCAAATCTTTCAAATAAGACATATGGTTTATTTAATGTTTGTGCTTCATATTGTCCAAATGTTTCAAGTGATTCAAAACGCGTATCTTCTGATCCAATTTGCTCTAAAATCTTAATAGCTGTTTCAGGTATAAATGGTTGTAATAAAACACCAACATAGCGAATAGTTTCAAGTAGTTGATATAAAACATGATCTAAGACATCTTGTTTATCCTCATCTTTATTTAAAACCCAAGGTTCTGATACATCGATGTATTTATTCGCAAATCTTGCTAGTTTCACAACTTCTTCTAGTGCATCACTGACTTTTAGTTCATCCATAAACTTGTTCATTTCTGGGAGCACTTCTAGTGCTTTTTCTTTTAAGCTAAGTTCAAATGGTTCATCTAGCATAACTTTTTTAACTTCACCATTTCTATATTTATGAACCATACCAATCGTACGATTTACTAAATTTCCGATCGTATTTGCTAAATCTGTATTATTTCTCTCTATGAGTAACTCATAAGTAATGTTTCCGTCTTGTGCATATGGAATTTCATGAAGTACATAGTATCTAAGTGTATCAACACCAAAATATTTTACAATATCGTCTGTATACATGACATTTCCTGTAGATTTACTCATCTTATTCTTATTAAATAATACCCAAGGGTGTCCAAAAACTTGTTTAGGTAATTCTACACCGATTGCCATTAAGATGATTGGCCAATAAATGGTATGAAATCTTAAAATATCTTTACCAATCAAATGGACATTTGCTGGCCAATATTTATTAAATAGATCCGGTTGTTCTTTAAGATCTGGATGATATCCTAATCCAGTAATATAGTTTGATAATGCATCAATCCAAACATAAACAACGTGACCTTCATCAAACTCAACAGGAATCCCCCACTTAAATGACGTTCTAGAAACAGATAAATCAGGCAGTGGTTTTTTTAAGAAGTTTTGAATCATTTCATTTCTTCTTGATTCTGGTTCAATAAACTCAGGATGTTCTTCAATATGCTTTAATAATCTTTCTTGATATTTAGAAAGCTTTAAAAAATAAGCATCTTCAGAAGTCCATACGGGTGTATCTCCACTTGGAGCTTTACCATCGACAATATCTTTTTCCAAAATGAAAGATTCATCACTTACTGAATACCATCCTTCATATTTACCTAAATAAATGTCACCTTGGTCATATAGCTTTTTGAAAATAGCTTGTACTGATTTGACATGATCATCATCAGTTGTACGTACAAACTTATCATAGCTAATATTAACTTTGTCATAAATTCTTTTAATTTCTGATGAAATCAAATCAACATAAGCTTTTGGTGTTAACTCATTATCTTGTGCTTTAGTTTCAATTTTTTGTCCATGCTCATCAGTCCCTGTTTGAAAAAACACGTCATAGCCTGATAAACGTTTAAATCTTGCGATTGCATCTGCTAATATAGCTTCGTATACATTTCCAACATGGGGAACTGCTGAACTATATGCAATTGCGGTTGTTATATAATATTTTTCTTTCATTTTTCTTCCTCCTTATGCAAATAAAAAGCGCCCAAAGAAAACTCTAAGGACGACAAAATCGCGGTACCACCTTAGTTCTAGATATCAATCTAGCCCTCAACTCTTTAACGCAGAGATACGTCTTAGCCTACATATCGACCAAGAAGCTCGAAAACCATGTTCATATCTTTTAGGATTCGTTTTCACCAACCACGAACTCTCTAATACCTTAAAATGATATTACTCTTTTTCTCATAGCCTATTACCATTATATTATATTATAAATTGATAAAAATGCAAGTCATTTATCCATTTATTTTATACGCTTTATAGACGTCACTTTTTGTGATCTGTCTTTTTTTTGCAACCATCTTCATGGCATCTTTTTCATCATAGCCTTCATCGATCAATTGTAAGACATGATCTTTTATAGATAATGAAGAATCATATGTTTTTTTACTACCTTCAATGATAATAACATATTCTCCTCTTGTATCTATTTCTAAAGATAAAGACTCTTTTAAAGATGTTCTTGTGATCGTTTCAAACATTTTTGTTAGTTCTCTTGCGAGTACAATTTGACGATCACCTAAGATGTCATATAAATCTTCTAAAGTCTTTTTAACTCTTAATGGTGATTCATAGATGACTAAGGTTTCTATTCTTTGATGATAGCTTTCAATCACTTCTTTTTTACTCGAATTTTTTCTTGGTAAAAATCCAATAAAGGTAAACGGTTGAATCAAACATCCTGAAACAACTAAAGCTGCTAAAATAGCGCTAGCACCTGGAATAGATACTACATGATATCCTTGTTTGATCACTTCTTGGATAAGTTCATACCCAGGATCATTAATGCCAGGAGTTCCTGCATCGCTGATCAGGGCAAGATTTTTGCCTTCATTTAATAAAGCAATCATGTCTTGTGTTTTTTCTGTTTTGTTATGGTCATGAAAACTAATCAGTTGTTTATGTATATGATAGTGACTAAGTAATGTCTTAGATGTTCTTGTGTCTTCACACAAAATCGCATCCACTTCATTTAAAATCTCTACAGCACGATATGTTATATCCTTAAGATTGCCTATAGGTGTTGAGACGACATAAATCGTAGGCTTATCATCTTGAAAACTGCGCTGAATCAATGTGAGACAACTCTTTTCGCACGTTCTCTTAAATCACGTTCATTATAGACAAGACGCATTAATTGTTTTTTCTTAAAATCAGTAATGCCAAGTTCTTTTCTGATATCTTCTAAGAAGAAATGTTCAGCTGTGTTATAAAAATCATCAATCATAGTGACTTTTAGTAAGTTCAAATAAACGATATTTTTAACAGATGGACTAGCTTCTCTAAAATAATCAATGGTTTCTTCTAAATCTTTACTTAAAGTGAAAGTGTATTCTTTAACAATACCATCACCAACTTCAGCAAGCATAATATTTAATAATCTTTGTTCGATTGCAGTTGGTTCTCCATCTACAGAAACCATGTGCATCACTAAATCTAAAAATTTAAGTTTTTCTTTTCTTGTTAATAAGCTAAGTAACATCTAAATTTCCTCCTAATATTTTTTTTGCTTGTTCAGTTAAAACATGGGGTGCTTGATATAAGATTAACGGTGGTTCTAAAATTAATTCTTTGCCACCTTGTTTTACGCATTCAATAAGGATATGATTCGCGGTTTTATCGATATAAGGGTGAACAAACTTTAATCTTTTTATTTCTAATTGATAAGTTTTTGTGTATTCAAAGATATCTGATAACCGATCAGGTCTGTGAATCATAAAGAATTTACCACCAAACTTAAGCTGTTCACTTACCTTTTTAATCAAACTCTCTAAATCCAGTTTGATTTCATGTCGTGCAATGGTAATAGAATCATCTTCGTTTAATAACGATGTTTCATTGACTTTAAAAAACGGTGGATTACAAACGATTGCATCTACATGTAGATATTTTGTTTCAAGATAATCTTGATGAATCACATCAATTTGATTTTCTAGATGGTTAAGTTTTATGTTTTTTACAGCTTTTTCATAGCGCGATGCTTGAATTTCAATTGCGGTAATTTTTGCTTTTGTTTTTTCAGATAAATAAAGTGCGATTGCACCATTACCTGTACCTACTTCGATTACATGTTTGATGCGATATGGTAGTTTCACAAAATCTGCTAATAAAACTGTATCTAGATTAAACGCATGACCTCTATCTTGATCGACTTCAAGCTTTGATCCAATTAATGCTCTTTTCAAAATTACACCCTTGAAAACTGTTCTATGGACAACCATTCAATGATATCTTCTTCTTGATATCTTACTTTAACTTTTTGTCCTAATATATTAACATCAATGACAAGTGCCATACCTTTTTCAGTTTTAACTTTTTCATGATAATCCGGTAGTTTAGCTTTTAACTCTGTATATGCATCATCTTCATACTTAATGCAGCATAAAAGCTTCCCACAGACACCTGATATTTTTTGTGGATTTAATGCTAAATTTTGATTTTTAGCCATTTTAATCGACACTGTATCAAACTCTCCGATAAAAGTCGTACAACATAGGATAAGACCACAAGGCCCAATGCCACCAATCATTTTTGCAGCATCTCTTGGACCGATTTGTCTAAGCTCAATTCTTGTATGATAGACTTCGCTTAAATCTTTAACAAGTCCTCTAAAATCAACGCGACTTTCTGATTCAAAATATATAAGTAGTCTTTTGCGGTCTAATGTATATTCCGCACCAAGAACTTTGATTTCTAATTCATTTTTAATTGCTAGTTTTTTAGCAGTTTCTAAAACACCAGGTTCAAGTGATTGATTATACGTATCTTCTTTGATATCGCCCTCGGTTGCGACTCTTAAGATAGGCTTTAATTCACTTGTAAGTTCTGATGCTTCTATTTCTTTTAACATGTATACTCTACCAATCTCAACACCACGTGTTGTCTCAACAACAACTAAATCATCTTGGTTAATTGATAAATTATCATATGAAAAGAAGTACTTTTTTCCTGCTTCTTTAAATTGTACTAAAGCAACATGCATACGATTACCTCTTTTTTTCTAGTGTGTAACTTAATTCATCGAGTGCTAACTCAGTATTGATGAAGTAAGTTTGTTTTTTAATGATGGTTTGAATAGCTTCAATGAGTTCATTAATTTCATTGACTTTCATTTGATCGCTTTGTTTCTGAATGTATTCTTTTAAATACACATATGTGATGGGTTGATTTGCTCGATAATGAATCAAATCAACAAAGTATAGTAATAAGAGTTCTAGAAAATTTTGAAAAATATCTCTATCTTGTAAAACTAATCCTACTTTTTTATGAATGAAAACTGGAAATGATATGTTTCTATTATTCCAATTTTTTACGATTTCTTCTATAAATTCTACCATAGCTATAAAATTAGGATCTTCAGCTAGTAGTAAAGCTTTTTCTAAATCTTTTGTTAAATAAGGTGCTAAGGTTGCTACATCTTCTTCTAACCCTTGTTCAATTAATGTTTCTTTTAATGTGAGTTCATCAACTTCTGTTAAATGTAACATTTGACTTCTAGATTTTATGGTTTGAATAACATCTTGAAGATTATCCGTTAATAAGAACCCATATACTTCATGGTTTTGAGGTTCTTCCATAAATTTTAAAAGTGAGTTTGCAGCACTTTGGCTCATTTTCTCCACGTGATTGATCACATAAATTCTAGGTCCTTTGACCAAACCAGTTTTTGAAAATTCTTGTTGCAATGCTATAATTTGTTCTTTTTTGAGTGTTAATCCATCTGGTTCAATAAACATGACATTTGAGTGTAGATGTTGCTTGATTTGATGTCTTAAATGCTTATTTTCAGGCTTGTTTTGATTCAATATCAAATAACTTACCTCATCAGCAAGTTTAACTTTACCACTCCCACTTGGTCCACTGATTAAGTATAAGTGAGATAACCTATTCTTTTTGATGGTTTGTTCAAAAAAGTGTAAAGCACGTTTCATAATTTTTCCTTTATGATACTCATGATTTCTGATGAAATTTCTTCAATCGATTGATTGCCATTAATTTTTACAATGCGTTTTGGATATTTATCTAATATTTCTAAATATCCTTTACGTACTTCTTGGTGAAAATTCTTTGATTCTTGATCTAATCTATCATATTTAGTTCTACCTTCAATACGACTCATTCCAATTTCCGGATCCAAATCTATATAAAATGTTAAATCAGGCATATTGAGTGTTGCATAATAATTGATGCTTAAAACAAATTCAAATCCGAGCTTTCTTGCATATCCTTGATATGCTAAAGAACTATCAATATATCTATCGCATAAAACAATTGCGTCTTGTTTTAATCCGGGTAAAATTACTTCATCTAAATGTTGTGCTCTTGACGCAGCTAAAAGAAGAGCTTCTGTATAAGGTGTTACCCCTTTATATTTAGGGTTTAAAATAACATCCCTAATGGCTTCAGCAATCATGCTTCCGCCTGGTTCTCTTGTTTTAATCACATGGTGTGTTTTCTTGAGTTGTTCATATATGTTTTCGATAAGTGTTGTTTTTCCTGTGCCTTCTCCGCCTTCAAATGTGATAAACATGATTTTTCTCCTTTTATTTGTAATATATTTTATATAAGTATAATCCTCTTGACTCTGCTGTTTTTCCTGCCAATTGACGATCTTTAGTTTCTAAAATCGTTTTTATGATTTCAGGATCTTTTCGATGAAGACCAATTTGAATAAGTGTGCCCATCATTGATCTCACCATATACTTCAAAAAGCTATTGCCATGAAATGTGAATATATAATGTTTTTTTGTTTCTTTTAAATCAATGCTAAAGATTGTTTTTTCAGTTGGTTTTCCTTTGACCAGTTGACAAAACCCTCTAAAGTCGTGCGTTCCAATAAAATATGGTATAGCTTTTTTAATAGGTTCTATATCTAAGTTTCTTATATATACTTCGTAATTCGCATCAAAAACTGAACTTGGTTTCTTAGCGATGATATATTTGTATTTTTTTGATACAGAACTATGTCTAGCATGGAAATCATCGGAAACTTTAACAATAGATTTTACTCTAATATCTAAAGGTAATCGGTCATTTATTCTTAACCAACTATCAATATCAATATTTAAATCACTATCAAAATGGAAGACTTGTCCAACTGCATGAACACCTTTATCGGTTCTTCCTGCACTGTGGATTTTTATTTCTGTTTGTGTCATTAATCTAAATGATTTTTCAATGACTTGTTGGATACCTAATGCATTCTTTTGACTTTGGAAGCCATGGTATCTTGTGCCATCATAACTAACAATTGCTTTATATCTCATCTACATCACTCTCGTATAAATAACCGCACCTAATATAACAATTGATAAAACAACTGTGATGATGTCTTTAAATGAAATGATGTATTCATCAATTCTTGTGCGTTTTGCGCCAATGATATATCCTCTAACTTCCATCGCATTCCCTAAATCCTCAGAACGTTTAAATGATATAACAAAGACTGGAATAAGTAATGATATGACTTGACTGATTTTTTCTTTAAAAGTACTTTCTTTAAAGTCAACACCACGAGAAGCTTGAGCTTTCATGATTTTTTCAGTTTCGATTAATAGTGTTGGTATATATCTTAGGGTAAGTGATAACATCATCGCAATCATATCTACTGGTACTTTTATGATCTTTAATGGTTTTAATAATGCTTCAATACCATAGTTAAGATCTGTAGTCATCGTAGTAAAGGTTAATAGAGATGTTAATATAATTACATTTGTAATTCTTAAAAAGATAAAACCTGCACGTAATAGACCTTGATCATATATTTCTAATGTATATGAAGTCAATGATACATACGGTAAAAGAGCTTGAAGTAAGAAGACAACAAACACGGCAAAGAAGAAATATAAGATTCTAAATTTGATATGTTTTTTTGTTAAATTGTAAAATACTAAAAATAAAATGATTGCGGCGATACTTGAAACAGAAATATACATTTCAATTGGATCAACCACTAGATTTCCAGTTTTCACATAAAATAACTGGATGATGAATGTAAAAGTTAATAAGAATACAATTGGTTTTAGTCCATTTAATACTTTTCTTATCGGAATTTTAGTTGAAATGGTTAATATAATGATTAACACTAACATCGATGTCATCGTAAGAATCGGAACTAAATTCGCTGAAACTGGAACAATAAAGGTTGCTACTAGTAAAATAATTAAACTAAATAATTTAATTCTTGGGTCTAATTTATGCAACCAAGAATCTCCTGATATATATTGACCTATTGTAATATTATTCATAGTCTACCTCCTTCAAATATGAAAGTAGGCTCTTAAAATCATATTTGGGTTCATATGGTAAACCAATCTCTTTTTCAAGATGTTTGAGTATTTTTAAAGATGTTGGTAATTCTAAATGGAATTTATCAAAATCTGGATGTTCGAATAGTTCCTCTTTTTTACCATCAAAAACGATTTCTCCTTGATCCATAACAATCACGCGTTTTGCATATTCTGATACGATATCCATATCATGAGAAATCAGCACAATCGATTTATGCTCAATTTCGTGCAAATCTTTAAAAATTTTCATTAAATCTTTACGTCCTTTTGGATCTAAACCTCTTGTTGGTTCATCTAACACAAGAATTTTTGGTTCCATTGCTAAAATACCAGCAACAGCAACTCTTCTCATTTGTCCACCACTAATTCTAAAAGGTGATTGTTCATAAAGTTCTGGATCAATACCCACAATGGTTGCTGCTTTTTTTGCTTTTTCCATTGCTTCTTCTTCAGTTGACTTAAAGTTTTTTGGTCCGAACATAATATCTTTTAAGATTGTCTCTTCAAATAATTGATATTCAGGAAATTGAAAAACTAAACCAACTTTTTGTCTTAAATGATTGATCTTTTCTTTTTTTTGTGGTGGTAGTTCTTGTCCTAAGACATTCACTTTTCCACTTGTTGGTAAAAGTAAAGCATTCATATGTTGAACAAGTGTAGATTTCCCACTACCTGTGTGACCAATGATTGCGATAAACTCACCATTTTCTTCGATATTTAAATTGATATGAGAAAGAGCATCATAATTTTCTTTGATGCCTTGATACATGAAGCTTACATCTTTGAATTGAATGCCCATAATGCCTCCACAACTTTTTTATTTATTTTTTCATCTTTAAGTGCTTCGTTATAAACACTTAATTCAAAAGGCAGCTCTAAATGAGAAGATTTTAAAACATCTTCTTGTTTAAAGACTTCTTTTGGTGTACCTTTTAATATCATTTCTCCACCTTTTAAAACGATAAGTTCATCACTTTGAGTAGCAAATGATAGATCATGTGTAATTGTAATAATTGTTTTATGATATGTTTGATTTAGCTTTTTAATAAGCTCTACGATTTCAAGTGTTCCTTCTGGATCTAGCATTGACGTTGCTTCATCTAGTATTAAGACATCTTGTTCCATTGCTAAGGCACCAGCAATCGCAACTCTTTGTTTTTGACCACCCGATAATTGGTGTGGTTCTTTATTCAAAAAATCTTGCATGCCAACAAGATTTGCGTAATAATTGATTTTTTCTTTCATTTCTTCATGAGGTACTCTTTGATTTTCAAGACCAAAGGCGATGTCATGTTTTACTGTGACACCGACAAACTGATTATCAGGATTTTGAAAAACAATACCTATCTTTTTTCTTATTTCAAGTAAATTTTCGTCGTTTAATAATAAACCATCAATTTCGATATGTCCTTTAGATGGTGTTAATAAACCCACCATTAATTTTGATAGTGTAGATTTGCCAGAACCATTATGTCCTAATATAGAAATCCAACTGCCTTTTTTTATATCAAAAGTAACGTTTTTTAAAGCTTCATCATGACCATTGTATGAAAAGCTTAAATCTTTTACTTTAATCATATGTTCACCTACATTTCATTCTAATATATTATACCATGCAGCACAAAGTTTATAAAGATAAAGTATACAGATACAAGTACTTTTTTGAATATCAATTTTTAACTTAATATTTTAATCCTTTACTTTATTAAGTAAAAGTCTTTCGTTTTTTATATATTTTCTTTATAATAGATATGAGAAATTAGAGGTGACATAAGATGGTTAAACATTTAAATAAAGATAATTTTAAAAAGGAAGTCTTAGAAAGTGATATGCCTGTACTTGTTGATTTTTGGGCAAAATGGTGTAGTCCTTGTTTAAGAGTCGCTCCTATTTTAGAGGAGTTAAGCAAAGAGGTTGAAGGCAAAGCTAAAATATGCAAACTTGAAGTTGATGACGAATATGAGATTGCTGATGAATATGAAGTCATGAGTATTCCAACAATTGTAGTTTTTGTTAACGGAGAAATCAAGGAACAAGTTATTGGTGTTCAATCTAAACAGTCGTTATTAAAACTTTTAGGTCTATGAAAGATATCATCATTATTGGCGTAGGTCCTGCAGGTATTTCAGCTGCGATTTATTTGAAAAGAGCTGGTCTTGATCCTGTAGTCATTGGAAAAGATTATGGAGCGCTTAGTGACTATCCAGAAAAAGTTGAAAACTATTATGGGTTTGGTGAACCCATCTTAGGTGAGGACTTAATTAAAGAGGGTATCAACCAAGCAAAAAGGCTTGGTATTGAGATTATCCGTGACTCTGTTATAGCTTTAGATCAAATTGATGATCACTTTAAAGTGAAATCAGTTGAACATAAATTTCAATCTAAGACAGTTGTTTTAGCAACCGGTAAAAAAAGACAAACATTATCCATTCCTGGGTTTAATAAGTTTAAAGGAAAGGGTATTAGTTTATGTGCATCATGCGATGGATATTTCTTTAGAAGAAAGAAAATAGCTGTTATTGGTTGTGGACCATACATGGCGCATGAACTGGATGTTTTAAAAGAAATCAATCAAAACATCATAGTATTCACTCATGGGAGTCCTTTACTAGAATTGGTTAGTTTTCCTGTTGTAACTTCTAAAATAACTAGATTCTTAGGTACTGATAAATTAGAAGGTATCGAAACAGAAGATGGAAACATATATCAAGCTCAAGGGATATTTGTTGCAATAGGTGCACCAAGCTCAATCGATTTTGCTACCAAATTAGGTGTTGTCGTTGAGAAAAATAGTTTAGTCGTTGATCATACATATCAAACTAACATACCCGGATTATTTGCGATCGGTGATGTCATAGGAGGTAAACTCCAGATTGCCAAAGCTGTTTATGATGGCATGATGGTTTCTGATCATATAAAAACATACCTAAAATCAAAATAAAGACCATCAAGCGATGGTCTTTATTTTTGTAAAGAAATAAATATATTTAATAATATCAATGGAAACAATGACTAGTTTCATTGCTAAACTGTCAACCAATAAAAATGATATTAATAATATGACATCAACAAAAATCATGAGTTTCCATTTTTGTTTTCTTGTCATTGCTTTTTGTTCGACAAATGTTTTTAAGTATTTATGATATATTTTTGTTTGAACAAACCACTGATGGAACTTTTTAGAACTTCTGGAAAATGCATATAAAGTTAAAAGTAAAAATGGTGTCGTTGGTAACACGGGTAGTACAATTCCTACAACGCCTACTACCAAACTGATAAAACCTAAACTAATATAAACTATTTTTATCATTTAGAAATTAATCTCTTTTCGCCTTCAAGTTCAACAATAGGTTTGATGTTTTGCGTAATTTCTAATGTCCCCAAATATTCATTATTTTTATCTCTAACTGCAAAATATCTAATGTAGACGAACATATCTTTCATACGTATCCAGAAATCTTCATGATCTTTCTCTCCACTTTTGAAACTTTCAACTATTTCCTCAACCACATGAACACTTTGAGGTGGATGGCACATGTTAACATGTCTACCTATAATTGTTTTGGGTCTATCAAATATTCTTTCTTTACCTTGTGTAAAATATTTAACATGACCATCTTTATCGACAAATGTCATATCAAATGGGAGTGTATTAAGCATTTGATTAAGTACATCTGGTGATAAACTTCCTGCATCAAATTTAACTTCGCCTTTAATAGTTTGTTCTTCTTCTTGTTCTTCTTGATCAATTTTTTTCCATGAATCTTTTGGCTTTTCTAAAAAATATCCGATTTCATCTGAAGAACTGTCAACTAATACCCAGTCAAAGAAGGACAATGTTTCTATAAGTAAAGGCATTAATATATTATTCTCTTTAAAGATCATATCTCTAATCTTAGTTAATAGATTTTGGATATCTTCTTTTGTTTTTGTCTCATCTTGTTCGATTTCAGATAAGTTTTTTTGAATAGCTTTAAGATCAGCTCTAATCTCATCGTCAACTGCCCACATAACTTTTGGTGGTGTATCAATACCTTTTTTCTCTAAGTTAGGGAAAAACAGGTATTCTTTACGTGCATAATGATTATGAATTTCAGCAAGTCTATCCATACCAACTCGTAACATAAGTTGGTTATGTTTTCCTGATCCAACTAAATATGGTTCTATTTCCTCTTTTAGCAGTTGTTCGATTCGATCATTTTCAGCTAAAAACACTTGAATCGGATGACCTGGTGTTTCTTTTGGTCCCTTAATTTGATGAATATCAGAAATCGCACCGTCAAAGACAGCTGCATGAACATCACACAATCTTTGAACTTCATTAATGGTCATACCTTCTTTGATCAATGCTTGTTCCATTTGTGATATTTCTTGTGTAGTGACATCTTCAAAATGTTTTTTAAATTCACTTCTAGCTTCTTCAAAACTAGCACCTTCATGCAAGCTTCTGATAATCTTTTTTAATAATTCTTGTCTACTTTGACTATAATTGTTTATAAATTCACTCACGTTATTACTCCTCTATCTCAAAGCCATGTAATTTAAACTCCTCTACAATGGCATTTAATTCTATTTTCTTAAATGATGATCCTTTTCTTAATGTCATAAGTTTTCCAGCGGTTTTTAGCATCATAGGTTTTACTATATCTTCAAAACCTAACCCAAAAAGAATTTCTTTTATTTCTGGATATGCAGTGACTATCTTGAAAATAGTATCATCCAAACTTATTTTTTTCATATATCCCACTCCTCGACAAATGGATTATATCAAAACTAAAAATCATAGTCTAATAAAGTTATAAGTTTTAATAAAGATTATAAATAAAACACCTATCTGTATGTAAATAGGTGTTTGATTCTATAATTGATTAAGCTTTTGATGCGTATTTCCCAGCTATATATCCGCTAGACCATGCCCATTGTAAATTATAACCACCACATAACGCATCAATATCTAAAACTTCACCTGTGAAATAAAGACCTTTGTGTATCTTAGATTCTAATGTCATTGGATCGATATCATCAGTTTTAATGCCACCTGCGGTGACTTGTGCTTCGTCATAGTCTTTACTACCAACAACTAAAAATCTCCAATCAAGTAATAAGTGAATGAGCTTCATTAATTTTTTATGATCAACTTTTTTAACTTGTTCATGGAAAGGATAGATGTTTGCTTCTTTTAATAAAGGATGGATCAGTTTTTTATGAACCAGTCCAATCAATGCCATTTCAATTGGTCTATCATTGAAATTCTTAAATCGCTCGATAAGATCTTTAAATTCTAGATTTTTTATGATTGAAACTTTAATATATATTTCTTCTTTTTGAAAAAGAAGTTCATTGGCTTTCCTAGATATTTGCAAAATAGTTGGTCCTGAAATACCATATTTAGTAAATAATACATCTCCAAATTCATAATGTAGACTCACATTATTATGTATGAGTTCCGCACTTGCCTTAATTTTTACACCATCCATTTGTTTTAAATATGGATAATCCAATTTAAGTTTAACGAGTGATGGATAAATGGGTGTTATATCGTGATTTAGTGATTGTGCTAGTATATATCCATTTCCATCACTTCCACTTTTTGGAAGTGCTTTTCCTCCAGTTGCTATAATCACTTTATCAGCAACATATGTTTGATTGTTTGTTTTAATATAATACTTATGATTTTTTATGTCTAAAGATTCTACGTATGATTCATAAAAAACTTTAATGTTAAGTCTTTCTAACTCATAGGCTAATACGTCTACTATACTCGATGCTTGTTCAGACAAGGGATATGTTTTACCCTCATCTTCAATTTTCGGTTCAATACCTAAGCGCTCAAAAAACTTAACTGTTTTATCTGGACCGAACTGTTCAAAAATAGGATTAACAAAACTTGGATGATTATAATGATTTGCTGTTGCATCAACATTCGTATAATTACATCTACCATTTCCAGTTGCTAAAATCTTTCTACCTATTTTAGAATTTCTTTCAAGTAAAAAAACATCAGCACCATGCTCTTTAGCTGATATAGCTGCAAGTAAACCACTTGCCCCTGCACCAATCACACATATTTTCATAAGAAAACCTCCATAACCATACATATTATAACATAATAAAAAATGCTTATGCACAGTGCATAAGCATTTCATGTATATGTATACTATTTAACTAAGAATTTGTATCTTATGAGTGCAGATAATACCATCAGTAAAACGCACAACCACGCCATAACGTTAGAAATTAATCCTAAAAACGTAATCATGAGTAAACCAAAAAGTAACCCAACACTTACAATGCCATTGACAACTTCATCATATAATTTTGCATTTGGAAAAACTTGATAAATCATATAAATCAAATGAAAGACTGATGTTATCACAATAACGATCATAATGATATTTCCAAATAGCATAATATCTGAACTAAACATAGCTTCTATACCTGTTATTCTAATACCATCAACATTAAACATATTTGATAAAAGTGTTGCAATAAGGCCAAATAACACAATTAATTGTAAAACTTTATGCTTCATCATTATAATTTTGTATCATCGATTTGATCAAGGTATGCCTTAATAGGTCTTGCAATCTTTTTAACAGTGCCTTTTTCGAATGGATTTTCTAAATTTGCTGATTCAACAAGCTCTACAAAGCTCTTTGAACCGCCTAATTTACATAACTCTAAATAGCTTTCTAAAGCTTTTTTACGGTCTTCTCTACTTAGCACCCAATATTGGAATGCACATACTTGTGCAAGTGTGTAGTCAATATAATAGAACGGTGCCCCAAAGATATGACCTTGTCTAAACCAATACGTTCCTTTTTCCATAAACTGATCATCACCATAATCTTTAAATGGCATATATTTCTTTTCTAATTTTCTCCATAAAGCTTTTCTTTCTTCTGGAGTTAACTCTGGATGTTCATAAATACCATGTTGAAACTCATCTACTAGAACGCCATAAGGCAAGAATGATAATGCTCCAGCTAAATGACTGAACTTATATTTTTCAGTATCTTCTAAAAAGAACTCTTCCATCCATGGCCATGCTAGAAACTCCATACTCATTGAGTGGATTTCAGCTGCTTCCATCGTAGGCCATCTATAATCAGGAATTAATTCTCTACTAGAGTAAACTTGAAATGCATGTCCAGCTTCATGTGTTAACACATCCACATCATGAGATGTTCCATTGAAATTCGCAAATATAAATGGTGATTTATATTCAGGAATATATGTACAATATCCGCCACCTTGTTTTCCTGGTTTGCTATCCAAATCTAATAAATCTCTTTCTAACATGAATATGAAAAACTCATCTGTTTTTGGACTCATTTCACGATACATTCTTTTTGCTCTTTCTAATAACCAATCTCGATCCCCCTTAGGTGTTGGGTTGCCAGATAAAAATGAAAGTGATAAATCATATGACTTAGGATTTTCAATACCAAGTCTTTTAGCTTTTCTATCTGTTAGTTCAGAAACGATTGGAACGATATCCTCATAAATTTGATCTCTATATGCTTTAACATCTTTATAATCATAATCAGTACGTCCAAAACGATCATAACCTAATTGTACAAAGTTTTCATAGCCTAGTTTTTTTGCGATTCCATGACGCACTTTAACCATTTCATCATAAATTCTATCAACCTCTTTTTCATTTTCTTCAAAAAACTTAGAGACTGCTAACTGAGCTTGGTGTCTAGTTTCTCTATCTTTATCTTGGACAAAAGGTGCCATTTGACTTAAATTATAAGTCCCACCTTTAAACTCAATTTCTGCAGAAGCAATTAACTTACCATATTCTGTTGATAGTTTATTTTCCTTTTGCATATCAGGAATTATTTCAGGTTTAAATGTTTTTTGAGCTAATTCTGCACGCTTGAATATTAAATCACCAAAATCTTTTTTCAGTTGATCTATATGTTCAGATTTTAAAAGATTTAGATTAAATGTATGTTCGTATTGTTGTAAAAAAGGACCATTTTCATCAAAAAACTCTTGTTCTTTTTCATAAAACTCATCTTTTGTATCTAAACTATTGCGAATCGATACTAACGTCGCAAGTGTATCAACCTTATCATTAATTTCAAACACTTTTTGAATCGCTTCTTTTTCTTCTTCGTATGCTTTTCCAGCACCAATCTGATTGATTTGAGCTTCTAATTCTTTTTTAATTTGCTCTAAATCTGGTCTTTCATATTTATAATCGCTAAATTTCATAATATATCCTCTTTCCTAGGGTCTTACTTAACATTATAACATGTTCTTTTATTGCTTAAAAATTAAGAAATATTTTTTCTGATTTTTCTTTAATAATCCATATAAATGGTATACATAATAAGCCACTGACTAGTGTCATTAATAACATATTAATTTGAAGTGATACATAATCACTTAAAAAATAATATAAGAAGCCTAGAGTAATTAATAAAGCAAATGTACCAAATATACCTAGAAATGCAGCAGCACTTTGCTTAATAACTTCTGTTTCATTATTATAATCAAACTTAGGTAGATAGAGATTGATCACTGCATCCATACAAGAGACTAATACTGCAAAAACCAATATTAATACTAATATGATTAAAATACTTACTAAATTAATAGATAATGATATACCAATCATAATTAAACTTATATATGCTATAGGTACAATCAATAAAAGATTAAATATGATTTTTGATAACATGACAGTAGAAGGTTTTATTGGTAAACTCTTTAAGACCCATAGCTGCTTACCTTCTAAAGATAAACTAATCGCTGGTGTGTAAGTCATACCAATGGTAAATCCGAAAATGATGAGTATCATCATTTCAGCATCTACACTCATCCCAATTTGTTGAGATAAAATGCCTTCGATATCAGCTTTGAAGAATAGACTTGCTACTGACATAATAACTAATAATACCATACCAATACCTGAGTTTAATGCATATAATGTACTACTAAAAAACTTTTTAAATTCTTTTTCTACTAGCGAAACAACAACAGGTTTTTCTTGATACTTAAGTACTTTTTGCTTATATTTAATTTGAGTTCTAATCCCTCTTTTATTTGTGAATGCTGCTAATTTTTCTACAAAGAACACATAAATCATAAATAAAACAATATGAGATCCCAATAGATAACCTAGACTTAAGAAGGATAACTCATCTACTGCTTGGTTAAACCATGTAAATGGTAAATAATATTTTGTTATGCTACTAAATAAATCAATTTGGCCAGTTAACGGATTTACTGTTGTGCTGTTCATTGAAAAAGATAGGAACAAAAAGCCCACAAGTAATCCAATCATTAAAATCATGTTGATAATTTTACTATATCTCATTTTTGATGTTAATAAAGAGATACCTAATGACAACATAGATACAAACATGAATGGTACCAATGGTAAGCACAAGATCCCAATTAAATAAATGATTAATCCTAAAACATTAAATCCATTCCAATAAAAATAAGAAAACATCATTGGTACTGTTATTAAAAAGTTAACAAAATAAATCATAATCAATAGTACCATAAGTTTTGATATGAATAGTTTTCTTGTATGAATAGGCAATGGAGCTAATATCTCATAATCCTTATAATAGAACAAATACCCGCTTGTTCTTAATAATACGGTAAACATTGTAAATCCTAAGCCATAAATAGCTGCAAAATTTAATAGTAGATGTACTTGATTCATCTCACTAAGTATTTTACCTAAATCAAAAAACATATAACCAAAAGTTCCAAGTAAAGCAACTAATGCATATAAAATTGCTAAAATCATTAAAATGGATTTTGTTTTATTTGTTTTTAGATCAAAACCGAAAAATCGCTTGAATGAAAAATTATTTTTTAATTGTAACTTTATTAATCCTGAAAGTTTCATCATTCGTTCGCAATCTCCATAAAGATATTTTCAAGCGATTGATCTGATATAATTTTTTCTGTTAAACCATTAGCAACGATTTTTCCTTGTTTGATGATTGCAACCTTATTACATAACTTTTCAACCACTTCAAGTACGTGAGTTGAAAAGAAGATTGCTGCTCCTTTTTGAACCATATCTTTAAATACTTCTTTCAGTAAGAAGCTTGCTTTTGGATCAAGTCCAACAAACGGTTCATCTAAAAGCATTAATTTCGGTTCATGAATAAGTGCACTAATTAATACTATTTTTTGTTTCATACCATGAGAATATGATTGAATCGGATTTTGTAAAACATCTTGTATTTCAAACATGACAGCATATTTTTCAATTAGCTCTTTACGTTTATTTTGGCTTACACCAAAAACATCCGCAATAAACTCTAAATACTGAATACCTGTTAATGATTCATATACATCTGGATTATCAGGAATATATGCAATCATCTTCTTTACATCTAAAGGTTCAGACTTAATTGATTTTCCAGCAACTTGAATTTCACCTTCATCAAAATCAATAATGCCTGCAATCGACTTTAAAAGTGTTGTTTTACCAGCACCATTATGACCAACAAACCCATATATATCTCCCGATTCGATATTAAGGGTTACATCATTACAAGCCTTCTTTTTTCCGTCATAACTTTTTGACATATTCTTTATAACTAACATAAACTTTCTCCTATCGTCTTTTATTACCATTATTTTACCATTTTATTTAATATTTATATATAATTTTTAATAATTTTATGTAATATTATATCTTTTTAATCGTTTTTTTTATAAAATGAAACAGGATAGGAGGGATTATATGTATTTAAATAGTAAAGGGTATCGTCAAAAAACTTGGAATCAGTTAAGAAAATCTTACTGGTCAGTCTTGGTTGCGGTATTAATCGTTATGGCAGTATCAACTGCAAGTGCACCACTAGCTTTTCTTCTTGTAGGTCCAATGCTTGTAGGTCAAGCTTATTACTTTATGGATGTTGCAATCAAAGAAAACGAAGGTAAAAACTTTGAACTTTTAATTGAAGGTTTTAAAAAGAGTTTAGTGAATTCTATTGTTGCAAGCATACTTATTGGTATTTTCACATTCTTATGGACATTATTATTTATCATTCCGGGGATCATTAAGGCCTATGCTTATAGTATGACGCCATACATTATTGCTGATGAACCTGAAATTGATTTCATGGAAGCAATTAGAAAGAGTCAAGAGTTAATGCGTGGACATAAATTTAGATTGTTTTAACTACAACTAAGTTTCATCGGTTGGTTCTTGCTTGGCGCTTTAGCATTTGGTATTGGTTTATTCTTTGTTTCCCCATATTACCAACTCGCTCATGCTAACTTTTATTTAGACATTAGACCAGAAAAACAAAAGACTATTGATCTTGATTTTGAATAAAGATTAACTCAAAAAAAAGAGAGCACATCAACTTTGATGTGCTCTTTTTCTTTACCTAATATTACCAAATATAATGTACTGGATCTTTAATGTAAGTGTTATATACTTCTTCTACAGCTTTCATTTGTTCTTTTGTAAGTGGCGGCAATAAAGTTGCGTTCACGTTATCATAAACATATTCAGGTTTGCTTGCACCTGGAATCACTGTAGATACTGCGTCAAACATTAAAATCCATCTTAAAGCTATTGCAGTTAGATTATCTGTGTGAAATACTTTTTTAAGTGCCTCAACAGCTTCTAGCCCTTTTTCATAGTCTACACCTGAGAAAGTTTCTCCTTTATCAAATGCTTCACCATGTCGATTAAATGTACGATGATCATCTTTTCCAAAGGTTGATTTTTTTGTAAACTTTCCTGTGAGTAATCCACTTGCAAGTGGAACTCTTACAATCACACCAACTTTTTGTTCTTGTGCTCTTTTGAAAAAATACTCTGTTGGTCTTAATCTAAACATATTAAAGATAATTTCAATAGCTTCAACGCCTTCATAATCCATTGCTTTTAAGCCTTCTTCAATGCGTTCTACACTGACACCATAATGTTTAATCTTACCTTCTACTTTTAACTGATCTAATAATTTAAAAACTTCAGGCATATAATAAACATCTGTTGGTGGACAATGCAGTAAAACCATATCTAATGCTTCTACATCAAGATTTTTTCTACTGTCATCAATAAACTTTCTAATATTATCTTCATTGTAACCTTCTTTAGTATGATTTTCTAATCTTCTTCCTGTCTTTGTAATCACAAAAGGTTTTTGATCTAATGTTTTAATATACTTCCCAATAATTTTTTCACTCATACCACCTTGATACACATCTGCTGTATCAAAAAGATTGATATCAGTTTTAATTGCTGCATCTAAAGTTTTTACCGCAACCTCTTCATTAAATGGATCGCCCCATCTTGAGCCTAATTGCCATGTGCCTAGTGAAATTTCAGATACTTTTATGCCAGTTTTTCCAAATGTTCTAAATCTCATGTGTTCTCACTCCCTTTAAACTTCTATATCTATTATACAGCATATACGTTTTCAATCATACTTCCAAACATATATGTAACTTCATATGTGCTTACAGTTTGTGTGTTTCCATAAATCTTACCTGCAAACTCTGGATGATCAATAAATGGATTTCTATTGCCTTGAAAAGCCTCTATTTTTTGATTTCTATACATTTCAAAATCATCTACTGGATCTTCTGTATGCCAAGCTAATAGTGCATCTAGATTACCCATTTGATAAGTACTACCATCGTTTGCTGCAATTAAGCTCAACTCATCATACATGATATCCATGTAAAATAAAATACGTGCGATATCACCTTTAACTTCATCTCTTGGCTCATAGGTTTGACTAGTTGTAGAATTTCCAAAAAATTTGTTTCCTCGACTTGAGTTTTCAGCAGGATCACTTGGTTTTAAATTATGTAAATCTGAAGCTGAGTTAACTGTTGAGTTATCTGCACTTACACCTAAAAGTGATTGTGGCCAAACATGTTCACGGTTCCAAGTATTACCACTATCCCAAACACCAGAAACACTTGTTCCTAGATAAACAAGGATTAAATTGCCTGATTGATTTGGATCTCTATCCGTTTCATCTAGCATATATCTTGCATCACCATAAGTAACACCATCAAATGTACTATTGATTAATTGGTTTAAAAATACAATGAGTTGTTCGCCTTCTAGACCATCTGCACCTTCATAGTATCCAGTATAAGTATATGGGTCATCAATCGCTTTAAAAATGGCTTTTAACGTTAAATTAGATGTAACTGGTGTCGCTAAATCGTATGCAGTTACTTCATTTTGCTTGCGCCATTCTAAAAACTCATAATCTTCTTTTAACGGATCTTCTAAAGATAACACATATCCATGTTTAACCGTCATTTCATCAATGAGTTGATCTTGATCATAGAGCATAACAGTATATGTTTGTCTTTCATAATAAACTGATAGTGTTAAAGATCCATCTAGTAAAACTGTGCCTGTTGTAACACTTTGTGCGTTATCAACAACAAATCCTTCTACATTTTCAGGATTTACAAAGACGTTTTCGCCCACAGAATCTTCAATTTCTACAGATTCAACTAGTGTAAACTCATCATCTTCAATGTTTTCATAATAATAATTAACTGTATATGTACTAAGTTCTATCGGTGGTGTATCATCATCACCAATTACCGTAAAGGTCATTACAGCTGAAAACTTAGATCCATAATTATCGACTGTATATGTAACATCGACAAAAGTATCTTCGTCAGGTCTATTAATAGTTCCAAAATAATCGATAATTGAAGGTGCTTCACTTACCCATGATATTTTGATTTTTTCATCAAGAGGTGATGTTAATGGAAATACCATACTTCCTGTCACGTGATCTTTAGAATCTCCTTCTTGATATTCAATTTCAAGTGCATTAATAATCTCTTGAGCTGTATATGTAGGTTGTTCTTCTACTTCACAACTAAAAAGTATAAACGCGCTTAATAAAATCGTTGCCATCCATACTATTTTCTTCATGTCTTCACTCTTTCCTTTTTGCTTTGCATATCTATTGTATTAAACTTTTCAAAAAATAACAAGTGATATTTAATACTAGAAAAAAAACAAGCCGAAGCTTGTTTGATTTTTATACGAATTCAATAATTGCCATAGGCGCAGCATCGCCACGTCTTGGAACTGTTTTAATGATTCTTGTATAGCCACCATTTCTATCTTGGTATCTTGGTCCAAGTTCAGAAAATAGCTTTTGAACCGCATTTTGTCCTTCTTTAACTTCTTCAAAACGAACGGTTTCAGCTGCTTGTCTTCTTGCACTTAGAGAACCATCTTTAGCTAAAGTAATCATTTTATCAGCAAGTTTTTTTAATTCTTTTGCTTTCGCTTCTGTTGTAACGATTCTTTCATTAATGATAATATCTGTTACTAAGTCACGTAATAAAGCTTTTCTTTGATCGCTATTGCGTCTTAATCTACTATAAGCCATGATTTACTCCTTCTCTTCATCTTCTAAATGAAATTTCGATTCTTTATTAGAAGAATTTTTAAATTCAAGACCATGTTCTAATAATTTTTCTTTTAATTCTTTAAAAGATTTTCTACCTAATGATCTAAATCTCATAACATCTTCTTCTGTTTGACTAACAATTTGTGCAACTGTAGAGATACCTGAACGTTTTAAACTATTATATAGTCTTACAGATAAGTCTAGTTTGTCAATTGTTAATTCTAGTTTCTTATTGACTGGTTCTTCTTCTTGTTCATAAATGAAATCAGATTCTTGTGCTTGTTCGCTGATTTCAACGATAACGTTGAAGTAGTCAATAAGCATTTTTGATGCTAAAGCTAAAGCGTCTTTAGCTTCAATTGCACCATTCGTTTCTATATCTAACGCTAACTCATCTTGATCTCTCAATGTTTTTTCAACATGGTAAGATACACGAGTTACTGGTGTGTAGATTGAGTCAATTGGGATAACGCTTTTTTCATTTCTGCTATATACTTTATTTCTTTCTGCACTCACATAACCAACGCCTCTTCTAACAGTAACTTCCATAGAAAGTCTACCTGTATCTGAAAGGTTCGCGATTTCTTGTTCTGGATTAATGATTTCAACGCCATCTACATGATTAAAATCAGCTGCTGTTATTTTTCCAGCACCTACCATATATAATTCAAGCTTTTGTTCAAAATCCGCATCATTTGAGTCTACCTTAAAAATTACTTTTTTCAAGTTTAACACAATACCCATAACGTCTTCATAAACACCTTCAATGGTAGAAAACTCATGTTCTACACCATCAATTTTGATATTTACAATAGCTGCTCCAGGTAGTGATGATAATAAAACTCTGCGAAGTGCATTACCTAAAGTAATACCATAACCACGATCTAATGGTTTAATGACGAAACGTCCTTTATGTCCATCTTTTGATATCTCTTCAACTGCGGTTGGTTTTTCAAATTTTAAATCTTTCACTAGTTACCCCTCCTTAAGATTATCCACGTGGACGTTTTGGTGGTCTACATCCATTGTGTGGTACTGGTGTTACATCCTTGATTGCTGTAATTTCTAACCCTGCTGCTTGCAATGAACGAATAGCTGCTTCGCGTCCTGGACCAGGTCCTTTAACTGAAACTTCTACTCTTAACATGCCATTATCCATTGCTGATTTAGCTGCAGCTTCTGCAGACATTTGTGCAGCAAATGGTGTTGATTTTTTACTACCCTTGAAGCCTAATGCACCTGCACTACTCCAAGCAATAGCATTTCCATCAACATCTGTTATTGTTACAATTGTATTGTTGAAAGTTGTATGAATGTGTGCAACACCAAGGGGAATATTCTTTCTAACTTTACGTTTAGTTGTTCTTTTACGTGCCATGATTTATTCCTCCTTATTTCTTCTTACCAGCAATTGCCTTTGGTTTACCTTTTCTAGTACGTGCATTATTTCTAGTGTTTTGTCCACGAACTGGTAATCCTCTACGATGGCGCATGCCTCTGTAAGAACCAATTTCCATTAAACGTTTAATATTTAATGTAGTTTCTCTACGTAAATCACCTTCGACAATGAAATTACCGATTTCTGTACGAATGCGATTTAACTCATCTTCTGTTAATGCTTTTACACGAGTATCTTCATTAACGTTGGCATTTTTTAGGATTTCTTTGGATGTTGAATGTCCAATCCCGTATATATAAGTCAACGAAACCACGACGCGCTTGTCGCGTGGAATGTCAACGCCTGCTATTCTTGCCATAGTTCCTCCTTATTAACCTTGTCTTTGGTTATGTCTTCTATTTTTTTTGTTAATAACGTAAACTTTACCTTTACGTCTTACGATAATATCGTCTTCACTTCTTTTTTTAACTGATGCTCTTACTTTCATAAGTAATCCTCCTATTTACGGCGGTATGTGATTCTACCGCGGGTTAAATCGTATGGTGACAATTCTACTGTTACTTTATCACCAGGTAAAATGCGTATGTTATGCATGCGGATTTTACCAGATACGTGTGCCAACACAATGTGGCCATTTTGAATTAGTTCAACTTTAAATTTTGTATTAGGTAATACTTCGATTACTCTAGCTTCTACTTCTATTAAATCTTCTCTTGCCATAGGCTCACTCCTTTTTTAATGATGTTAAAATGTCATATCCAGTTTCCGTAATCACAATCATGTGTTCAAAATGAGCACTTGGCTTGCGATCTAATGTAACGGTTGTCCAATTATCTTTTAAGACTTTTACACGTTTAGTTCCTAGATTAACCATAGGTTCTACACAAAATGTCATGCCTGGTTTTAGTAGTGGTCCTTGATGTGGTTGTCCAAAATTAGGGACATAAGGTTCTTCGTGTAACTCTCTGCCAATACCATGACCTGTGAATTCTTCAACAATGCCATATCCATAAGGTTTCACATAACTTTCTATCGCATAAGATATGTCAGAAACATGATTACCCGGTTTAGCTTGTTCTAGTCCAATATATAAAGACTTTTCTGTGATGTCTAACAATTTTAAGATTTCATCATCAACTTTTCCAACTGGATAAGTTGTTGCTGAATCTGCATGATAGCCTTTATAATTAACACCAAAATCTAATGTAATGATATCCCCTTCTTTTAAGACCTTAGTCTTAGAAGGGATACCGTGAACAACGACTTCATTAACTGAAGCACATATGGATCCTGGAAAGCCATGATAACCCTTAAATGATGGGATAGCTCCAAGACTTTTGATATAATTTTCGGCGAGCTGATCGAGATAATGCGTACTTACGCCAGGTTTAACATGCTCTTTGAGCATTTGTCTAGTTTGATCTAAGATGCGACCAGCTTCTCGCATTAACTCGATTTCGCGTTTTGATTTGATTTGAATCAATTCATCTCACCTAATACTTTCATAATATCAGCATTTGTCTTTTCAATGGTTTGTGAACCATCAATATTCACAATTAATCCTGAATCTTTATAATATCCGATGACAGGTTCAGTTTGGTCATAATAGATTCTTAATCTTCTTAAGACTGTTTCTTGTTTGTCATCATCTCTTTGAATAAGTTGTCCACCACATTGGTCACAAACACCTTCAGTTTTTGGAGGTTTGTTGTGAATGTGATAAACAGCTCCACATTTTTTACATACTCTCCGTCCACTAATGCGTTCAATGATCAGTTCATCAGTTGCCTGGAAATTAATAACTGCATCTAGTGTCCAGTTTTTCTCTTCGAGCATTTTATCTAACGCTTCTGCTTGAGCGATGTTTCTTGGATATCCATCAAATAGAAATCCATCTTTAACATCATCTTTAGACAGTCTTTGGTGAACAATTTCATTTGTAATGTCATCAGGTACAAGTTCACCACGATCGATATAAGATTTTGCGATTTTACCGATTTCGGTATCATCGTGAAATAATTCTCTAAAAATATTACCTGTAGAGATATGTGGAATGTTAAAATGTTTAACTAAGATTACTGCCTCTGTACCCTTACCTACACCAGGAGGGCCCATCATAATAATTCTCATAATGGCTGACCTATCTTAATTAAAAATGCCGGCATAATCTGTTTGAGATGCGTCTGTTTCAATTTGTTGAGTCGTTTCAATCGCAACACCGACAATAATCAATAAGCTTGTACCACCTAAAGTAATTGCTTGAGCTTCATTACCTTGGAATCCGAAAACCACTGATGTAAGAATTGGTAATACAGCTAAAATTACTAAGTAAGTTGTTCCGATAACGGTGATCTTAAATAATAATTTAGCGACAAAGTCTTGAGTATCTTGACCTGGTCTAACACCTGGAACATAAGCATTTGATTTCGATAAATTGTTCGCAATCTTCTCAGGGTTGATTTGCATAAATGAATAGAAGAATGTAAACACGATAATTAATATCACATAGATAATAAAACCAATAGGTTTTTGCGAACTAAAGATATTATTAATCCAAGTATTTCCTGTTGATCCACCAGATAAACTTGCGAATGTTAATGGAATACTCATAATTGTTTGTGCGAAGATTACAGGAATAACCCCTGCACTGTTTAACTTCATTGGAATGTTAGAATCTGATTTTCCTTGACGGTTTGCATATTGTACAGGAATTTTTCTAGTTGCAATTTGCATGTAAACAACGCCTAATAGAATACCAAAGTATAATAACATAATCACAATAAACCAAACGATTGACCAACCTGTTGTACCATTCGTGATGTATTTTGTCCATAATGTTGTCCACATGGTTGGTAAACTTGTTACAATACCTGCGACGATTAATAATGATGTACCATTACCAACGCCTTTTTTAGTAATTAATCCAGCTAACCAGATCATAAGTGCTGTACCACCAGCCATAACTAATGCCATATAAATATAGAATAAGTATCTTACACCACTAGATGTAATTGACGCTTCTAAACTTGGAATAAGCACAGTACCTGGACCAGTTGATACACCAATGATTAATGCATATCCTTGAAGGAATGCTAAACCAACAGCTAAGTATCTAGTTAATTGATTTGTTTTTTGTTTTCCAGTTTCACCTTGTTCACTCCACTCTTTTAATTGTGGAATAACCATTTGTAATAACTGAATCGCGATTGATGCTGTAATATATGGTGAAATCCCAAGTGCTAAAATTGAAAATCTCTCTAATGATTGACCACTAAAGTTATTCAATATCGCAACGAAACTACCACTATTTGCCATAAATTCGACAATTGCATCTGTGTTGAAAAGTGGGACCGTGATATGACTACCAATTCTAACAACTAATAAAATTGCTAACGTGAATGCTAATCTTAGCATCACAGTTTTGTTACTTAGAATTCTTTTTATACGTAACCACACCTTAGATCACCTCGACTGTTCCACCGGCTTTGACGATTGCTTCTTCAGCAGATTTTGAGAATGCATGAGCTTTAACAGTCAATTTTTTCTCTAAGTTACCATTCGCCAATACTTTAACGCCTGATTTTAGTTTCTTTAAAACATTTTTAGCGATTAATGCTTCTGGTGTCACAACATCGCCATCATTAAATAAATTTAAATCAGACATATTGATAACAGCGAATTCTTTACGATTAACATTTTTAAAACCTCTTTTAGGAAGTCTTTGGAAAAATGGAAGTTGTCCCCCTTCAAAACCTGGACGAACTCCACCACCTGAGCGAGCAAGTTGACCTTTGTCACCTTTACCAGAAGTTCCTCCGGTACCACTGCCTGGTCCTCTACCTAAACGCTTACGTTTTTTTCGAGCACCTTCTACGGGTCTTAATTCATTTAACATGGTTCTACCTCCTTACTCTACTTCGTTAACAGAAACCAAGTGAGAAATTGTTTTAATCATGCCATTAACTGCATCATTAGCTTCTTTAACTACCACTTGATTCATTTTTCTTAATCCTAATGCATGTGCTGTTTTAACTTGATTAGGCTTTCTACCAATTAATGATCTTGTTAATTTAATTTCTAGTTTCATATTATCCCAACTCCGATACATCAACGCCACGTAGTTTTGCAACTTGTTCAGCAGTTCTTAATTCCTTAAGTCCAGCAAATGTTGCTCTTACCATGTTAATTGGTGTTGAAGATCCAATAGATTTTGATAAAATGTCATTAATACCAGCGAGCTCGAATACAGCACGAACGGCACCACCGGCAATAATTCCAGTACCTGCAGAAGCTGGTTTTAAGAATACTTTACCTGCTCCATACACGCCTGTTACTTCATGTGGAATAGTTGTTCCTACAAAAGGAACTTTCATTAAATTAGTTTTAGCACTTTCAATGGCTTTTTTAATTGCATCAGGTACTTCAGAAGCTTTACCAGTACCGAATCCAACTTGTCCATTTTTATCACCGATAACAACTAAGGCTGCAAAACGGAAACGACGTCCACCTTTAACAACTTTGGTTACACGGTTTATTGCAACAACACGTTCTTCAAATTGATTATCTTGTTGTTCTTGTCTTACTCTATCTCTAGCCATGTACGTTTACCTCCTTAGAACTTAAGGCCTGCTTCACGTGCTGCATCAGCAAGAGCTTTGATACGTCCATGGTATAAATAACCACTTCTGTCAAATACTACTTGTTCTACACCACCGGCAAGCGCTTTTTCAGCGATTAACTTTCCAACTGCCTTTGCAGATTCAATGTTTGAATGTGCAAGACCTGCTTCTTGACTGCGAGCACTAAATAAAGTCGTTTGGTTTACATCGTCGATTAATTGCGCATAAATCGCTTTGTTTGAACGGTAAACACTTAATCTAGGACGCTCAACAGTACCTGTAACGATTTTTCTAATGCGTAAATGACGTTTTGCTCTAGATTCATTTTTAGATATTTTCTTAATCATATTGATGTCCTCCCTTACTTAGCAGTCTTTCCAGCTTTACGAGGTACATATTCCCCAACATAACGAATACCTTTTCCAAGATATGGTTCTGGTTTTCTAACACTTCTAATCTTAGCAGCAAACTCGCCTACAGCTTGTTTGTCAGCGCCTTCGATTGTTACTTCAGTGTTTTTAGGAATAGTGACTGTAACGCCTTCTGGTATCTCTAATTCTACTGGGTGAGAAAAGCCCATGTTTAATACAACGGTGTTGCCTTGTAATTGTGCTCTATAACCAACACCTTTGATTTCTAATTGTTTTTTAAATCCATCTTTAACGCCTGTAACCATATTTTGAATAAGGGCACGAGTTGTTCCGTGGATTTTTCTTGAAAATATTTCATCATTTGGACGAGTAACAGCAATTTCGTTACCTTCCAATTTGATGGTTAAATTTTGATTGAATTGAAATTCAAGTTGACCTTTTGGACCTTTAACTACAACGTAGTTTTCAGGGCTAACTGTTACAGTAACGTCAGCAGGAACTTGAATCACTTTATTACCTATACGTGACATAATTTCCTCCTTATTTTACCAAACGTAAGCAAGCACTTCGCCGCCAACTTGAGCTAAACGCGCTTCACGATCTGTCATGATACCCTTTGAAGTCGAGATTAAAGCAACCCCTAAACCATTTAAAACTTTAGGTAATTCATCAACAGATGCATATACACGAAGTCCTGGTTTCGATATCCTTTTTAAGCCTTTAATTACACGTTCTTTTGAACTAGTGTATTTTAAAGTTACAACAATTTTGCCTTGAACTCCATCTTTTGCTACAGTGTAGTCAACGATGAATCCTTCTTTTTTCAATACTGATAAAATATCAGACTTTAAACGAGAAGCAGGCATTTCTACTTTTTCATGACGCATTCTATTTGCGTTACGAATACGCGTTAGCATATCCGCAATCGGATCAGTCATAACCATGTTTCTTCCTCCTTAATTACCAGCTTGCTTTTTTAACACCAGGGAGTTCTCCCTTATGTGCTAATTCACGAAATTTTAAACGTGACAAGCCAAACTTGCGCATATAGCCGCGTGGACGACCATCAATTGAATCACGATTTCTTACACGAGTTGCAGATGCATTTCTAGGAAGTTTTTGTAAAGCTTCATAGTCACCTTTATCTTTTAACTCTTGTACTTTTTCACGATATCGTTCAACAATCACACGACGTTTTTCGTTTTTAACGATTTTTGATTTTTTTGCCATAATACGCCTCCTTACTTCTTAAACGGCATACCAAGTTGACTTAGTAATGCGCGTCCTTCTTGGTCTGTTTTTGCCGTTGTGACAATAACAATGTCCATACCACGAACTTTTTTAACTTTATCCAAACTAATTTCTGGGAAAATAATTTGTTCCTTAACACCTACAGTGTAGTTACCGCGTCCATCAAAAGAATTTGCTGAAATTCCTCTAAAGTCACGAACACGTGGAAGTGCGATTGAAATTAGTTTTTCTAAGAAGTAATACATTCTTTCACCACGAAGGGTTACTTTTGCCCCAATTGGCATACCTTCTCTTAATTTGAAGTTCGAAATTGATTTTTTAGCTTTAGTAATCATTGGTTTTTGACCAGTTAACATTTGCAATTCTTCAACTGCATCGTCTAAAACTTTTGGATTGAATACGGCATCACCGATACCCATATTCACTACAATTTTCTCAATTTTTGGAACTTCCATAACTGATGTGTAGTTGAATGCCTTAATCAGTTCGGGTTTGACAACATTTTCGTATTTATCTCTAATTACACTCATTGTTCAAACTCCTTATTTATCAAGGCTTTCGCCTGATTTTTTCGCATAACGTACTTTCTTGCCTTCAACTTCACGGTAACCAACACGTGTTGGTTTGTTAGTCTTTGGATCAAGAATAGCTACGTTAGAAACATGAATTGGTGCTTCTTTTTCTATAATGCCGCCTTTATCATTCGCTTGTGTTGGACGTTGGTGTTTTTTAACCATATTAACACCTTCAACCAATACGCGATCTGTTTTTGGGTAAACACGAAGTACGCGACCTGTCTTACGTGTTTTATTTCCTTTTTTATCGGTTACAAATTGATCGCGCCCAGCAATCACTGCAACTGTGTCTCCAGCTTTAATGTACATAGACGAGACCTCCTTATAATACTTCTGGAGCTAAAGATACGATCTTCATGAAGTTCTTATCTCTTAACTCTCTTGCCACTGGCCCGAAAATACGAGTTCCACGTGGATTTAAATCATCTTTAATAATAACTGCTGCATTTTCATCAAATTTGATGTATGAGCCATCTGCGCGACGAAGACCTTTAACTGTACGTACGATAACTGCCTTTAATACTTCACCTTTTTTAACCATACCGGCAGGTGCTGCTTTTTTAACAGTAACAACGACAATATCACCGATATTAGCATAACGACGACGGGTTCCCCCTAAAACTTTAATCACAAGGACTTCTTTAGCGCCACTGTTGTCAGCAACAACTAATCTACTTTCTTGTTGAATCATGTTTTCTTCCTCCTTATACTAAGTCAGCTTTAGCAACGACTTCTAAGAGACGGAATCTCTTTGTCTTTGATAATGGGCGAGTTTCCATAATAGTCACTTTATCACCAATACCAGCTAAACCTTCTTCATCATGTGCATGAAATTTCTTTGAAACCTTTACACGTTTACCATATAAAGGGTCTTTCTTGTATGTATCGACAACCACGGTAATCGTCTTATCCATTTTGTCAGATACAACAATTCCCGTATATACTTTTCTTTGTTTACGTTCCATGGTATCCTCCTTATTCAGTACGTTCACTGATGATTGTCTTCATTTGTGCAATCGTCTTTTTTACTTGACTAATTCGAGCTGTATTTTCAAGTTGTCCTACTGCAAGTTGAAAGCGTAGGTTAAATAATTCTGCTTTAAGCTCGACAATACGTTTTTCTAAATCAGTTGTGCTGATTTTTCTAATTTCTGCCGCTTTCACGCTTGCTCACCTCTTTTAACAATTTTCGTTTTAATTGGTAATTTGTGTGATGCTAAACGTAATGCTTCTCTTGCTATTGCTTCTGAAACTCCGTTTATTTCAAACATAATCTTACCTTGTTTAACAACCGCTACCCAGTGATCTGGAGCACCTTTACCGGAACCCATACGCACTTCAAGTGGTTTTTTAGTTTTTGCTAGATGTGGGAAGATGTTAATCCATACTTTCCCTAATCTTTTCATATGTCTTGTCATCGCGATACGAGCCGCTTCGATTTGACGGTTTGTAATCCATGCCCCTTCTAAAGCTACTAATGCAAAGTCTCCATTTAGAATTTCATTTCTACCTTTTGCTTTACCTTCATAACTTACTCTATGTGGGCGACGGAACTTAGTTCTTTTAGGCATTAACATAATTATTTGCCTCCCTTGTTGTTACGATTGTTTCTACCACCGCGTCTTGGACGTGGAGTTCTTTCATCTAACTTTCTTAGGTTTTCTTCTCTAGTTTGGCCAGGTAGTACTTCACCATTATAAATCCAAACTTTTATACCTAATACACCATAAGTTGTGTGTGCTTCTGCTGTTGCATAATCGATGTCTGCACGAAGTGTATGTAGAGGTACTTGACCTTCTGAATAACCTTCGCTTCTTGCCATTTCAGCACCACCTAAACGTCCAGATACTAAAGTTCTAACACCTTTAGCTCCAGCTTTAAGCGCACGTTGCATAGCAATCTTTTGAACACGTCTAAATGAAGCACGATTTTCTAATTGTTCTGCAATGCTTTGAGCAACTAGAGTCGCAACTCTTTCAGGACGTTTTACTTCTACTACATTAAATACGATTTCTTTGTTAGTAATTTTTTCTAGTTGAGCAACCGCTTTTTTCTTAGTTTCAGCATCACGACCAATAACGATACCTGGCTTAGCAGTGTGAAGTGTAATTTTTACACGATCTTTTCCGCCTCTACCTTTAACGCGTTCTATTTCGATGTGAGAAACAGCGGCTTTTTTATAAAAATCATTAAGATATGAACGAATGCTTGCATCTTCTTTAACTAGTGTTGGCACTGCATTTTTATCTGCATACCATTTTGATTCCCAGTTACGAATGATCCCAAGTCGCATACCGACTGGATTAACTTTTTGACCCATGTTTCTTCACCCCTATTCTTTTTCTGCCACTACAACTGTAATGTGGCTTGTTCTCTTCTTAATGATGTCCCCTTGACCTTTAGCTCTTGGTAAAAGTCTTTTTAGGCGAACACCCTCATTAACATATGCTTCTTTTACATATAAATCATCAATGTTTGCATTATTGTTATGCTCTGCGTTAGCTATTGCGCTGTTAAGCACTTTAAGAATAATTGGTGAGGCGCCACGTGGTGTAAACATTAAAATTGCTTGCGCTTCTTTAACATTTTTGCCACGAATTAAGTCGATAACCAATCTAGCCTTACGTGGAGCAATGCGAACTGTTTTAGCTATAGCTTTACTTTCCATCATTTTCTCCTCCAATTACTTCTTCTTAGCTTTCTTATCTTCTTTGTTATGTCCATGATATGTACGCGTTGGTGCAAATTCACCGAACTTGTGTCCAACCATATCTTCAGTTACATAAACTGGAACATGTGATTTACCATTATAAACTGCGATCGTATGTCCAACGAAATCAGGGAAAACCGTTGAACGACGTGACCAAGTTTGGATCACTTTCTTTTCGTTTGCTGCATTTTGTTTTTGAACTTTGTTTAGTAAGTGCAAGTCACAAAATGGTCCTTTTTTGACTGAACGTGCCATAAATTTCCTCCTACTTCGTACGACGACGAACGATTAAGTCGTTTGACGCTTTTTTACTGTCGCGAGTCTTCACACCGCGAGCCTTCTTACCCCAAGGGGTCATTGGTGATTTTCTACCGATTGGTGTTCTACCTTCACCACCACCGTGTGGGTGATCATTAGGGTTCATAACAGAACCACGAACCGTTGGCTTAACGCCCATGTGTCTTACTCTACCAGCTTTACCTAGGTTGACTAATTCCCATGATTCATTTCCAACTGTACCAATTGTAGCACGGCAAGTACCTAAGATCTTACGTACTTCGCCTGATTGCAAACGCACTAGGACGTATTTTTCTTCACGACCTAAGATTTGAGCAGATGCTCCAGCACTTCTTGCAATTTGTCCACCTCTACCAGGACTAAGTTCAATGTTATGAACAACAGTACCAACTGGAATATTCATAATTGGTAATGCATTTCCTGTTTTAATGTCTACTTGTTGACCTGAAAGGATTTCCATACCTACTACTAATCCTTTAGGTGCTAAGATGTATCTCTTTTCACCATCTACATAATGGATAAGTGCAATATTTGCTGTACGGTTTGGATCGTATTCGATCGTTGCAACCTTACCAATAATATTGTCTTTATTTCTCTTAAAATCAATTACACGATATTTTCTTTTCGCGCCACCGCCGATATGTCTTACGGTAATTTTACCTTGACTATTACGACCGCCTGTGCGAGAAGATGGCTCAAGTAGTGATTTTTCAGGAGTAGATGTTGTGATTTCATCATATGTTAAAACACTCATGTTACGACGACCGTTTGTGGTCGCTTTGTATTTTTTAACCGCCATTTGGTTAAACCTCCTCTAATATTTCACTTATAATGTGAAGGCGTCGATTTTTTGGCCTTCAGCAATTTTCACGATAGCTTTTTTATAAGCCGATTTGTACCCTTCGTATTTACCCATTCTTTTGAACTTAGGTAATACGTTCACTGTATTAACTGAAAGAACTTTTACATTAAAGATTGCTTCGATTGCTTTTTTAATTTCAACTTTATTAGCGCTCTTTTCAACTTTAAATGTGTATCTATTTTGACTTTCAATAAGTTGTGTACTTTGTTCAGTAATAATTGGGGCTTTGATAATTTCATAATACTTAGTCATTACCTAATACCTCCTCTAATGATTCAACAGCATCTTTAGTGATTACTAAATTTTTGCAATTTAGAATATCATATACACTGACATGGTTTACTAATGAGAATTGAACAGTTGGAATATTTCTAGCTGCTAATTCTTCATTTTGATTAAATGTCTTTGCAATAACTAAAGTTTTGCCTTGAATTTCAAGACTTTCTAAGAATTCTCTAAATAACTTAGTTTTTGGTGCTTCTAATGCTACAGAGTCAACCACTCTTAATTGACCATTAGCTTGATGATAAGACAATGCTGATCTTAAAGCTAATTGACGAACTTTTTGATTTAACTTAACTGCATAACTTCTTGGTGTTGGACCAAAAACTACACCACCATGACGCCATTGTGGAGATCTAGTTGACCCTTGACGAGCTCTACCAGTTCCTTTTTGTCTCCATGGTTTTCTACCGCCACCTGATACTTCACCACGATTTTTAACATCATGTGTACCTTGTCTCATTGCTGCTCTTTGAGCATTGACAACATCGAATAATGCTTGTTGATGTGGTTCAATACCGAATACGTATTCTGATAAGGTTAGGTCAGCAACTTTTTTACCTGTTTGATTTAATATGTCTACTTTTGGCATGATAACCCTCCTTATTTACTACTCTTAACAGCAGATCTAACGATGACAAGTCCTTTTTTAGGTCCTGGAACGCTACCACTGATAAGTAATAATTGGTTTTCAACATCAACACCAACAACCTTTAAGTTTTGGATTGTTACTTTTTCATGTCCCATATGTCCTGGTAAATTTTTACCCTTCATGTTACCTTTGATTGGTCCCATTGAACCTGGTCCACGATGATATCTTGAACCATGAGTCATCGGTCCACGATGTTGATTGTGTCTCTTAATACTTCCTGCAAAACCTTTACCTTTAGATGTTCCTGTAACATCCACAGTTTCGCCTACTTCAAATAATTCTGTTTTAACAAGGTCTCCTACAGCTAAATCCAACAACTCATTTTTAAGCTCTTCATTGAAACGGATTTCTCTAACGAAGCGCTTAGGTGCTGTATTAGCTTTTTTCACGTGCCCTTGTTCAGGCTTGTTACTTAATTTTTCGCGCTTGGTTTCAAAACCAATTTGAGTTGCTACATAACCGTCTGTTTCAACAGTTTTTTGTTGTAACACGACATTATCAGCCACATCAATAACGCTAACTGGTACTAAAACACCATTTTCATCGAAAATTTGTGTCATACCAAGTTTTCTACCTAAGATTCCTTTGGCCATACTCTTACCTCTTTCTTTTTTTTAATTATTTTTTAAGTACGATATCAATACCTGATGGTAAATCAATATCCATCAATGCACTAATTGTTTTAGGATTTGGATCAACGATTTGAATCAATCTCTTGTGCGTTCTACGTTCAAATTGTTCACGTGAATCTTTGTTTACGTGTGGTGAACGTAAGATTGTAAAGATTTCCTTTTCAGTTGGAAGAGGAATTGGACCTTGAACTGAAGCCCCAGTTCTTAAAGCACTATCCACAATCTTTTTAGCAGCTTGATCTAATAATCTGTGATCGTAAGCCTTTAAACGAATTTTAATTACATCTTTTGCCATTTTTGCATAGCTCCTTTCGCCTATAATCTTGTATAGACTTGCTCCATGGAAAAACCCGACATCATAGACAACGGATATCCGTGTGTCGACAACCTCCCATTTCACAGCCTTTTCTCGTATACACACGAGCGTTACTATTATATATTAAAAAGAAGATAAAAGCAACCATTTTTACCCTCTTTTTTCATTTTATTTATTTAAATTAGATCTTTTTCTCTCCGCATGTACCCCAACGTATTTTCCACGTGTTGATTCATGGGTAAAAAGCACATTTTCAGCCATTTTTAACGTTTTTAATGGAATAACGAAGTGTTTAAACCCTTTAGCAATAAATTTCTTTAAGTAGAATGGATCTCTTAAAATCATGCCGGTCATCATATGCAACATCCTAATACCATTTTTTCTATAAAACTGATGTGTCATCTGTAAGTCTGGCCACGCAGCTCTCATGAAATATTCATAATCAACTTTATCATATTTAGATATTTCCAATGCTTCTTCTAAAAAATTATCCATGCCAAACACAATTGAATTGACTCTACGATAATCTTCAAAATATTCAAAGGCAGACTCTGTCTCCATCGCAATACCAAATTTTGGTGCAATGTCATGATTACGATCAATACCAATAAAACAATCTATCTTATCTTTCCAGTCATAAATTTCTTTACCTATTCTTAACATCGGTATTACTAAAGTTACTTGTTTCTCAGTTTTTTGAGAAGCTTCATAAATAGCATTTACAGTTCTAAAATATATTCGATGATACAAACTTGCTATTGTAACCTCTGTGAAAATTTCATCTTTTTCATAAGTTAAACGCTTGTAGTGATTAAGTTCTGGTAATTGAATATGGATTTCTCTATCATAAAAAGCTTTCATTAGAGCAGTAAACGTGTCTACCATCTCTTCATATTTTGGATAGTATCCTTTTGATAAGTACATATATTCTGTTCTATAAAAAATTCCACCAACATACCAGTTATTTCTCTTTACGCTATCTAAATGTCTCAAATCAACTAAAGAAGCATAATATTTTATGACTTCGGAAGTATACTTTGGATCATTATCCAAATTGATATTATGTTTCGAATATTCTTCCATGCATTTTGATAAATAATTATCATTGGGATCAACAAACAATTTTTTGTTTATATTGTCAATTACTAAAAACTTTGAATCTTTCACATTTTTAGTAGTCACTACAACTGGTGTTTCATATGCAAATGCCATATCTTTAATAAGCATTTCGTTATCTATATGACGACAAACAAAGCCTTTAAGATTATTTGGCATTTGATAAAAATACTCTTTCTCAAACTTATTTATTGAAATAATTACATCTTCATCGATTTGACTAGCAAATTTATGAATAAAATATCTGTGCAAAATAATCTGTGCTCTATCTTTTATATCTATGGTTTGACTAATCATATCCATTTTTTTATGTGGTTCAGCTAGATAATTAAATATATTAAATTTTTCGTTTTTCATATACCATAAAACTGCTTTATTAAACGCTTCTGCAAATGAAATATCACTTGTAAGAATCAAGTCCTTCATCTTATCAAATGTTTTAGGCGAAAAAAAAGGTGCGAATGTATATGGATACTCGTTCACACCTTTACTTAAGTTGTCTTCAACCATTTCTGCGTAAACGTCATTGACGAATTCATCAATAACTTGAATGACTTCGCTCGTTGTCTTCTTTAATTCCTTTTTTGAGTAATCTATGTTTCTCCGTTTTACATCAATGTTTATATGCTTTCCATATGATATAAAATCCCCCAAATATTGAGTGCTCATTTCATCTTCTTCCTTTTTAATGTTTTAGTTTTCTATGTGATTTTTTACTAATAGTGCTGATCCAATCATACCTGCATCGTTTCCTGTTTGTGCAAGTTTAAATGGGATTTTCCCTGTTGAGAATCTCGCATTTTCTCTATAATATCTTTCAATTAAGTTTATAAAAAATGACCCAGCTTTAGAAACGCCACCACCAATAATATAAACCTCTGGTTCTACAACCATAGATAT
>SWCB01003825.1_pt1 | contig 55187 bp, 51 predicted proteins | sample 4692901 | NCBI WGS metagenome assembly SWCB01 (sample SAMN10267276, study PRJNA491770) | bioreactor metagenome | isolation source: DHS bioreactor inoculated with subseafloor sediment | place: Japan: off Shimokita Peninsula | collected 2006-08 | reverse complement strand
TAACCCCCGGTTGAGGATAGTTACCGCAGGTAACTGAACTCTACCGGAGGTAAAGAGGCAAGCTGGTTTAGCAACCCCAGCGGGGTTCGCCTATGAATAACCCCCAGTAGAGGATAGTTACCGCAGGTAACTGAACTCTACCGGGGGTAAAGAGGCAAGCTGGTTTAACAACCCCAGCGGGGTTGAACTATCACTTTTAATGAAAAGGATTAAAATCATAAATAATTTTTCTCAATTTCAAAATTTCATAAGTTTGTAGTACGAGGAATTTATTAGGTACAAATTTAAAACCCAAACAAAATGAACAGTTACAGGCAGATTTTATACCACATTGTATTCTGTACATACAATCGAAGAAATACACTAACGCCTGCTTTCCACGAAGACCTTTATAAATATATATGGGGCGTGATTCAGAACAGAAAAGGTTTTCTTTATAAGATTGGAGGCACAGAAAATCATGTTCATATTTTATCGGACCTACACCCCACTGAAAGTTTATCTGACTATATCAAGGACATAAAAACAAGTTCAAACATGTGGATGAAGAAATCAGAAAATTTTCCATTGTTTGAATCCTGGGCCGAAGGGTCATGCTCACTCACATATAGCATCAAAGAAAAACATATTTTGATTGACTACATTAAAAATCAGAAGGAACATCATAAGGCAATCACGTTTGAAGATGAGTTTCGTAAGCTACTGGCAGACAATGGAATTGAGTGGGATGAAAAGTATCTTTTTTAAAAACTGGAATATTTGCAGTGAATAGGTGAACCCCGCCGGGGTTCTATTTCTATTTCATGCCGTGATACCCCCAATTCCGCTTTGCCTGCCTGCGTGCGCCCGCCTGCTTGCGCACGCGGGCAGGCAAGCAGGCAGGCTACATTGGGGGTTATTCATAGGCAAACCCCTCCAGGGTTTGATACTATTAGGAATCCTCCCCTACCATGGCGATATACCGAACTCTTTCTTGAATAAAAGCGAAAAATAGTTGACATGATAAAACTCACAAGCCTCGAAACCTACGGTAACAGCATGCCAAACCCCAGCGGGGTTCTCCAATGAATAACCCCCGGTTGAGGATAGTTACCTCAGGTAACTGAACTCTACCGGGGGTAAAGAAGTCAGCTGGTTTAACAACCCCAGCGGGGTTGACCTATTCTTCTTTTTATAAAAAATACCGGTATTTAACAGGTGAACCCCGCTGGGGTTCTATTTCCATTTTATGTCACGACACCCCCAATTCCGCTTCACTACATTGGGGGTTATTCATAGGCAAACCCCTCCAGGGTTTTATTTCCATTCCATGTCACGGCACCCCCAATTCCGCTTTGCCTGCCTGCGTGCGCATGCAGACAGGCTACATTGGGGATTATCCATAGGTAAACCCCTCCAGGGTTTGATACTATTGGGAATCCTTCCCGACCACAAAGAAAACATACAGGTACTTCGTTCCTTATGGAATACGTCCCGGTCTCCCCAATAGTTTCTTTTTTGGGGATTGAAATTCACCTACACCAAAGTCGGCATTTTTTGATAGTGTGATGGCGATATGCCGAACTCTTTCTTAAATACCCGTGAAAAATAGCTGACATCATAAAATCCACAAGCATCAGAAACTTCAGTTATGGAAATAATGTCATCAGTCAGCATTTTTTTTGCCTTGTTAAGTTTTAGCTGTAACACATATGATATGGTGGAATAACCGGTAATCCCATTAATTTTTCTGCTCAGCTGTGATATGCTCATAGCCATTTTATCGGCAAGAAATGCTGAATTCATTTCGGGATTGTCCATTTCAGAATGGATAAAATTTGTAATGGTTTGCAGAAATTTCAGGTTGGCGTCGCTGTCTAATTTATTCTCAGAGCCGTTGCGTATAATGGCACTCATGTATTTTTCCTTGAGTATGCGCCTGCTTTCAAAAATATTTTCTATCCGGATAAGTAATTCTTCAGGCTGGAAAGGTTTGCGGATATATGCTTCCACACCACAACGTAAGCCCTTAATGCGGTCTTCTTCTGAGGTTTTTGCGGTGAGCATAATGACAGGTATATGGTTGATAAGCATGTTTTGTTTCATTTCGCAGGCGAGTTGATAACCATCTTTCACAGGCATCATCAAATCGGTAATTACCAAATCAGGAATGCTTTTTTCTGCCATTTCAAGTCCTTCCTCTCCATTCCTTGCTGTAATCACATTGCAACGCTCTACCAGAAGTGATTTCAGGTATAATGTAACGTCTCTGTTATCTTCTACTATCAGTACAAGCGGTTGCACGCTACAGGGTTCTTTTTCCAATAATCCTGGTTGCGCTTCATTTTGGAAAATAATATCGTGTTTTTCGGGTAAAACAGAAACTGGTTTCACTGTCTCTTTCAATGGCACAATATGGAGCAACTGCCTGTTTTTCAATGGTAAAATAATCGTAAAAACAGATCCTTTTCCCAATTGGCTTTCTACTTCTATTTTCCCTTTCATTTTCTCCACCATCATTTGTGTGAAAGCCAGACCTATTCCAGTTCCAGAGTTGTTCTTGGCTCGTGGACTTTGATAAAAATAATCGAAAATACGCTCCAGATCTTCTTGAGGAATACCTTCTCCGGTATCGGCTATGCGAATATTAATGGTATCGGGCCGTATTCCTTTGCTGACTACAAAATCTATTTTATCGCCCGGTTCGGTATGCTTAATCGCATTGGAGAGCAGATTGCTGACAATTTTATCAACATATGATGGAATGAAATCCATTTCGTTCGCAGAAATATCGCTATAAAACACTAAGCTCACGTCTTTTTCCCCGGCATATAAACGGAATGCTTCTGCTGTCATTTGCAGATAACCAACTATATCGCCACACATCCATTGAGGCTCATCTACCCCCCGTTTAATCTTTGCAACATCTAACAATTGATTAACCAGGTTGAGCAAATTGTTGCTTTGCCGGTCTATGGCCGCCATATAAACCGTTTTTTCTTTCTCCGAAAGGTTCTTCTTTTCCTGAATTTGGCGGTTTAGTCCCTGTATCACGGTAAGGGGCGTACGAAATTCGTGGGTAATGTTGGTAAAAAAATCAGTTCGGGTTTGTTCCAGCTTTTCAAGTAAAATGTTGCTGCGTGTGCGTTGGCGGTAAGCGTAATAGAGTAAAGCCGTGAGAATAAAGGAAACCAGAATAATTACCCACGACATATATATGACATATTGTTTTTTTTGTTGCTCCATTTTGCTTGCTGCTTCCATTTGTTGGAGACTCAGCATATTTTTGTTTTGCTCGTAGCCTAAACGAATATCCATATAACGATTTGCCTTTTGTGCGCCCTGCACGCTATCCTGCATTGCTTTGTGCAGCTTGTAATGGCGAAGAGCAGCATGGTGATTGCCCTGCGTTATATCGTAATCGTGTTTGAGCATATAGACGGCAGCGAGATGTTCGGGCGATTTGATTTGGGTTGCCGTGCTTTCCGCCAGTTCGATGTAACGATTAAATTCGACTATATTATTGGTAACTAAATGAATGCGGGCAATGGACAGGCATGCTTCGAGCCAATGCCATTTGTCAGAGACCTGAGCCATGAGATCAAATGCTTTTTGGTATTCGGCCTTTGCCAATGCGTATTTTTGCTCCTTTTCGTACAATTCGCCCAGATGTATCAGGCACAACCCGATTCCCATATCCGATTTGCCAATTTTATTTTGTTCCAGCGATTTCTGAAAGTAGCTGTATGCCGAATCGTATTGTTGACGGTACTCAAAAATAGCTCCCAGGTTGGCATAATTAATTGCCTGTCCTATAGGGCTTTTCAGCGCAATTTCGTCTTTCAGGGCTTCGCGGAAGTGATTTTCGGCCTCGTCATAATATCCCAGCATAAGACTAATGTTTCCAATGCCGTTCAAAGAAACTACCCGATTCTTCATTCCGGCAGGCGTACTTAGCCCCGACCAGGCTTCGGCATAATGCAACGCCTGGTAGTGATACTGGGAAGCTTCACTATGTGCACCAATACGACGGAAATCGGTCCCAAGGTTATTCATGGCCTGCACTATTTCAGTTGTATCATCCAGTTGGAGCGCTAAATCAAGGCCTTGCTGATGGCTGTTTATGGCATCAGAGAAACGGGAACTCTCACGCTGACGCAACCCTATATACTTATAGCAAAGCATTTTGCCAATATCATCCTTCTCTCCGATAAAATGCTGCAAGCGAATCCTTAGCGAGTCCTCGTTTCGGATTTTGTAGAGCTTAGCCGAAAGCTCTTTCCGATATGCCATCTCTTCCTCCGTTTGAATCACGGGAGAGCTGCAAGAGCTTAGCAGCGAAATAACAACTATCAGAATAACAAACTTTTGTATAGCCGTGTTTAGGTGTTTTGTAGCCTGGTTTATCATTTGAGGGTAGTATTTGATCGTTTTTGTATTTCTTTTATATAAAAAGTCTCTCCGGGAGGGCTCTTGAGCGTTTGCTTTAGCAAAGTATTCTCCAGGTCGTCAAAGAGCTTCAGCAACGCCTCGTATCGTTTACTGAGATAAGTAAACTGTTGAATAATGTCTTGTTTTGTTAATTTATCGGAATTCACTTTATCCTTTTATTATCAGGGTAAAGTTAAGAAGCAGATTTTCAACTGTCAATACACTTTTCAACGTAGTTTTTCCTACACCTTTCTACGTAGAAATAAGGCAGGTTTATTGTGACGAAACAAATCAATTACCATCGTAATAATGCTTACCTTTTTAGAGACTTTATTCATTGATAAGCTTATATTTTTCGACCTTTTTAGAAATAGGGAATATTTTCCTCACTTCTCTCCTGTTTTGTTTTGTTTATAACATTTAAATTGTCAAATTTGCTGGGAATACCCAGCACTCATGTACTCTGTAAACTTTTGATATGTTTAAAAATCTCATATTACGCTGTTTATCACTCGCCTTTCTGCTACACTGCTCCGTTTTATTTGCTTCAGAAACACGTATTGATTCATTACAGCATATGCTTAAGAATACGGAGCTTTCTATTTCCGAAAAATTATCGTGCTACACGTTGTTGGGTATGGAGTTCGAAGACAATTATCAGGCTGTTGAAGCTGCCAGCGCATATCAACAGGCGGTAATGCTATGCCGTGAATCAGAAGAAAAAGGAGGTAAGCTTGCAGAATTGTTGTACCGATACGCTGTGATGGCAACGTATGCAGGTGACTACAGCAATGCTATTGCGGCATTGGATGAAACCTTGAAACTAACAAAGCAGCACCCTGACGATGTATTGCGGGCCCGCACCCTTTTGCAAACGGGAATGGTATATTTTTTTCAACAAGAATGGGACGATGCACTTTATTTCTATCAACAAGCGTTGAATGTTACTGAAAAACTAAAAAACAAAGTAGGAACTTCCATTGCATACAATAATATTGCAAATATTTACCAAAAACAACAACAACCGAAACTAGCGTTTGAATACTACAACAAAGCGCTGAAAATACAACGTGAACTTGCCGACAGCGCTTCTATGGGTAACTGTTTGATGAATATTGCGACCAATCATCTGGAACAAAACCAACTGAAAGAGGTTTCCTCACCCTTAAACGAAGCATTGAACATTGCCCAAAAAATTGGCGACAACGAAATAATTTCCTTGTGTTATATGAATCTGGGCGTTTTGTATTCCAAAACCGGCGACATGGAGAAAGCTGCCGGGATGCTTAAATTAGGTGAAGAATTATCTTTAAATACAGGATATGAGCAAGTGCGACAAGAGATTCTGCATACTGCAAGTAATATCTTTTTACAGGCTGGAGATTATAAGTCGGCTTATGAGTATCTCAAAAAATCGGAAACCCTGAGCGACACCCTGATGAACCGGCAAATGTTGGAAAAAACACAGGAGTTTGAAATTCGCTACAAAAGCAAGGAAAATGAATCGGAGCTGGCGTTGCACAAGCAGAAGCTCAAAACACTACATCAGCAACAAACCTTTCTTGCAGTTATTCTACTGTTGCTTACCATATTGGTTATAAGCCTTATCATCAACCGAAGACGAAGCCGCATACAGAACAGGAAACTCACAGACCTGAACGAAACCAAAGACAAACTCTTCTCCATCATCTCGCACGATTTGAAAAGCCCCGCTATTGCACAAAAAGTGGCTATCGACGCGATGATAAAGCGCGCGGACAGCTATGATGCGGAAACCTTGCTGATGTTGACGTCTTTCAACCATGCTGCAGAGTCGCAGCTATCCCTATTGCAAAACTTATTGAACTGGGCGAATATGCAAACCGGTAAAATGATGCATAGCCCGATGCCGTTTAATCTATCTGAAACCATTACCAAAAGCATAGAATTGTATGCGGTATCGGCAAAAAACAAAAACCTTAAATTCGTGTCCGATATGCCCGAAAGCTGTATGGTACATGCCGACCGACAGATGATAAATACCGTTGTCCGCAACCTGCTAAACAATGCGGTAAAGTTCTCAAAACCGGATGAGTTGATTCACGTTGCCATTTCCCGTCACGATAATTTTACGCGCTTTTCGATAATAAATAAAGGCGTGGGGATGTCACAACAACAGATAGATGAACTGCTCGTTTACGGAAAAAACACCTCGAAAGACGGCACCCACGGAGAAAAGGGCAGCGGTTTGGGATTGATTATCTGTAAAGAATTACTCGAAAAGAATAACAGCCGCCTTGAAGTAGAAAGCTACGAAAACAAAGGAACAACCTTCTCATTTAACCTGCCAAACGTATGATTCCACTGCCTCCAACCCGCATTATTCTGGTTGATGACCATGAGTTGTACCGTATTGGCCTGAGAACAACCATTACCTCAATGGGTGCTCCACTAACAATTATCGGCGAATGTGCTTCAGGCAATGAGTTTGCAATGCTGTTGCAACAAAAAAGGATTCCCGACCTGGTGATACTCGACATTCACCTACCCAACGAAAGCGGCATCGCTATAGCCCGCCGCTTGAAAAAAGAATATCCGCAAATCAAAATCATCATGCTTTCCTCGGAGGTCACGGCAGAAACCGTGAACGAATTGCTCGAAATAGAAGTGGAGGGCTATTTGAGTAAGATGGCTCAAATGTCCGATATAGAAAAAGCCATTCGCACGGTAATTTCTGGAGACCATTATTACGGGCAAAGCGTAGCTAAGATTATGTACGACGTATATCTGGCAAAAACAGTTGCTACACCCAAAAAAAAGCTATTCTCACCGAAAAACGAACAAGTATTGACCCGCCGCGAAATCGAAATCATTCAATACCTGTGCGATGGATATTCCGCAAAAGAGGTGGGCGTGAAACTAAACCTGAGCCACCGCACCATAGAAACTCATCGAAACAACATTTTGCGAAAACTCGGATTCAACAATACTGCCGAGTTGATAAAATATGCCGTGAAACAAGGATTTGTTGAGTGGAGTTAGAGTTGGGCAGAAGTTTGACTCAATATAAGTATCTTCCTCTACCCTACTTTCACATCTATATAAGGCTAGCTAAAAAACTCAAAACTTTATTATATTTCGGTGAGCCTCGTAAGCAAGCAGGCAGCACCTCTCACAATCCTTTAATTCACATTTACTAAAAAAATATCACCACTTTGAATTTTTTCAGGTGCAGAGCACCGAAATCTTTGTAGATAGAATAATTCCGATTAATTAAAAGGTCTCGTCATTCTGGACGAGACCGTAATATAATGAACGAAATATGCGGGTATAGCATTAAAAACCTTCCATCTAACATGAGAATTCTCATTCTACTATGTTGATTTTAATGATTTTTTAGTTTTTCAGCAAGCTTAATTTATACGTGATAAGTTTTTGTTGAGGAAATCTTGTAGCTGATCCTTCACATGACTTTACCTTCAAAAACTCCCATCCCAAACAAGGCAAAATCATATTTTACAGGATCATCGGAATCAAATTTTCTAAGGTTGACGGTCAGTTCCTCCACAGCACGCCAATCGTTCTGAGTTCTTATCAATAAACCAAGCCTTCGGGCTACATTTCCCACATGCACATCAAGCGGACAATAGAGTTGGGCTGGCGAAAGCTGCTTCCACAATCCAAAATCCACCCCTTTATCATCGTTCCGCACCATCCATCTGAGAAACATGTTGATTCTTTTGGCGGTGCTGCCGGTGGCAGGATTGGCAAGGTGCTTGCGCGAACGAAGTAAATGAGGCGCTTCTAGAAACGAATCCCTGAAAGAAACAATCGCATCCAAAATGTTGCTATCCTCCCCTTTCAATCCATTTGAAAACGCCTTTTCCAGGCCACCACAATTCAGGTAGAAGTGCTTAAGTGCTTCCACAAAAAACAGGCAATCATCCCCGTTGAAGGTTCTGTGAACAAAGCCGGACAATTTTCTCAAATCATCAGCACCGGCATTCATCACAAAGTCATGGGGCTGATTGTCCATATGTTGCATGAGTAATTTGGCGTTTCTAAGGATGGTAACCCGTTGCCCCCAGGCAATGGTTGCTGTCAGAAAACTAGATATTTCAATGTCTTCCTTTTTGCTGAAGGCATGAGGAACGGAGATGGGATCGGTGGCTATAAAATCAGGATGGTTATACTTCACAACCTTTTCATCAAGTAAATCCTTCAGTGCTTTGTGGTTCATAGAAAACCTGATTTAGTAGTGATGCGCAAAAATAAAAAACTCTCCGTTTTTCAACAGAGAGTTCATTGGTGGTTGGTGTGTGTGTGTCGAACCAGCAATTTTAATTTAGCAAATGAACTGCTTTTATGATTCCTTTTCCTGTCTCAATGGCCCGTTCATTCTCGGGTATCATTCCATGGTGGCGCATAGGCAATGATTTCTCCAGCCCTTTGCGGATAAATTCCGATTGAATTATCGGCTTTAGCTGTAGGAAACCTCCCAACACAACCATATTGAATACTTTTGAAAGCCCGATTTTAGCGGCTTCGTCAGCAGCATCGATTGAATAGATATTAATATCTTTTCTTTCGGGGTGACGCGTGATTCCGTTAGGGTCATAAATGAGCAATCCTCCTGGTTTTACTGACTTTTCAAACTTATCCAGGGACTGTTGGTTCAGTATAATTGCGGTATCGAAGCTGTTCAAAATGGGCGAACTAATGCGCTCATCGCTTATGATAACGGTAACGTTTGCCGTTCCACCACGCATTTCGGGGCCATATGAAGGCATCCAGCTCACTTCTTTGTTTCCCATAACACCGGAGTAGGCCAGGATTTTACCCATGGAAAGAACGCCTTGTCCACCAAACCCTGCTATAATGATTTCTTCTGTCATGACTTATTATTTTGACTGTTAATACTGTTAAAACCGGGCAAGGCCCGATCCGGCTTAATCTTCGTTAACTTTAATATCGCCAAGCGGATAATAGGGGAACATGTTATCAACCATCCATTCATTGGACTGGCGAGGGGTCATTTTCCACCCTGAATTACAATTGGAAACAATTTCAACGAAGGAAACACCTTTGTTTAACTTTTGGTTTTCAAAAGCTTTGCGTACAGCCTTTTTTGCTCTGCGCACATGGGCTGGTGTATGCACTGCCTGGCGGGTTACATAAATAGTGCCCGGAAGCGTAGCAACCAATTCCGTCATTCTCAGTGGGTTGCCCATCGACTTTGTATCACGGCCATAAGGTGAAGTGGATGACTTCATACCCGGAAGGGTTGTCGGTGCCATTTGTCCACCGGTCATTCCATAAATACCATTGTTGATAAAAATGATCGTGATGTTCTCACCACGGTTACAGGCATGAATGGTTTCAGCCGTTCCAATGGCCGCAAGGTCGCCGTCGCCCTGATAGGTGAAAACGAATTTTTCAGGGAACAGGCGTTTTACAGCGGTTGCCAATGCAGGTGCACGCCCGTGAGCGGCCTGCTGCATGTCGATGTTCATAAACTCGTAAGCAAGTACCGAACATCCCACCGGCGCAATTCCGATGGTTTGGGCCTGAATGCCCATTTCATCGATCACTTCCATCACAATACGGTGTGCTGTTCCATGACCGCATCCCGGACAATAGCTCAGTACATTGTCCGTCATTAATTCGGTTTTTTTGTAAACAAGATTCTCCGGTTGACGGATTTCTTCTTTGGTTATATCTGCCATGTGATTATCCTCCGATTATTTTATTGTGCATTGCGTCAACCACTTCGGTGGGTGAAGGGATAATTCCGCCCATGCGTCCAAAATGTTCAACTTTTACCTTGCATCCAACGGCAAGTCTAACATCCTCAATCATTTGTCCGGCGCTCATCTCAACGGTGAGAATGCCTTTTACCTTATTAGCCAGTTCGGCAATAATGGCGGTTGGGAATGGAAATAGTGTGATGGGGCGTAACAGCCCAACTTTAATACCTTCAGCCCTCAATAAGTTCACTGCTTTTTGACTAAGCCGTGCACTGGTTCCATAGGCAATGATCAGATATTCAGCATCATCACAATCAATGGCCTCGTAGCGGGTTTCATTTTTTTCAATCTCCCTGTACTTAGCCTGAAGTTTGATATTATGCTGCTCCTGCTTTAATGAATCGAGGTCGAGTGAAGTAATGATGTTGCGCTCGCGGTCTTTGGTTTTACCGGTTGTGGCCCAGGGGGTATTTTTGATAATTTCAGCTTCGGTCCACCGGGGCTTTTGCTCCTGGAGTTCAACTTTTTCCATCATCTGACCAATGGCACCATCGGAAAGAACGAGTACCGGGTTGCGGTATTTAAAGGCCAGGTCGAAACCAAGACCGGCAAAATCAGCCATTTCCTGAACGGATGCAGGAGCAAGTACAATCAGTTTGTAATCGCCGTGGCCGCCGCCTTTGGTGGATTGAAAATAGTCGGACTGTGAAGGCTGAATGGTACCAAGACCTGGTCCTCCACGCACAGCATTCATTATCAAACAGGGTAATTCAGCGCCTGCAATATAAGAAATTCCTTCCTGCTTCAGGCTGATACCGGGACTTGATGATGAAGTGAGTACACGTTTTCCGCATGATGCGCCGGCATATACCATATTTATGGCTGCGATTTCGCTTTCGGCCTGAAGAACAACCATTCCGGTGCGCTCGTCAGGCTTTTCAGCCATGAGGTACTCCATAACTTCCGACTGGGGTGTGATCGGGTAACCAAAGTAACCATCAGCGCCTGCGCGGATAGCTGCCTCGGCAAAGGCTTCGTTGCCTTTCATTAATCTGAGTTCTTTCATAAACTTTCAGTAAATTAAATTCTTATTCAACTTTTTTCCTGTAAACGGTAATCACACCGTCAGGACAAACGATGGCACAGTTCATACAACCGGTGCAATCATCATTAATTGATTCAGCATAGTGATATCCTTTGCTGTTAACATTTTTTGACAATGCTATGACATCCTGAGGACAGGCTGGAATGCAAACTTCACAGCCTTTGCACTTTTCGATGTCGATAACAATGTCACCTTTTACTTTTGCCATGATATATAAGTGTTTAGTTTTGATACAAATGGTGCAGCGAAATTAGGCATTATTTACCAATCCAATCACTGCAAACGATTGCAAAAGACAGGGAGTGGCGTAATTTATAATGGTTTTAAACAATAAAGGCGAGGGGTGTGACTTCAGCGATGGGGCGACTTCAGCGAGGGGGCGACTTTGGCGAGCGGGCGAAGAGCGAAGGGCCCGCAACAAATGCCAGAAGCCGCAGTAGCTTTATGTAAATAGAGCGGAATTAGCTTCACTGAGCTCACTGCCACAAGCGGTTCGGTTGTCAAATTCCGCTCAGCTCAGTCTAAAAGTCATGTGCTAAAAGCAAAACAATTTAGCGCTTAGCTCCTTTTTGTAAATAGAGCGGCATTACAAATGCCGCTCAGCTCCGTTATTATATAGAGTTCCTTGTCTCCCAGTCTCCTTGTCCTAAACCGCGTGGTGTAGCTTAAACTTCGCCAGCCGTGCTTCCAGATCAGGAAACTGCGATGGATGGACCAATGAAACACATGCCCGTAAACCTTCGGTGCGCTCACTGCCGGTGATGGCAAGGGATATGGCGCTGATTCCGTAAAAAATCAGTTCTTCAATCAACTCTTCACCTGAGAAACCGGGATAAGAGATGGTAAAATAGAATCCATCGGCTATCGGTTTTTCGCCATCGGCATCATAAACAATTTTAAAGCCGGCATCCATGAAAAGCTTCTTCATTATTTTGGCTTTTTCACCATATATTTTCACCGATTCAATGAAGTTATAGGAACCATCATTTGCCGCCTTTAACATTGCCGCCAAAGCATATTGCGCCGAATGTGCAGTTCCAGAACTAAGGGCATAAACAGTACCAAAAATCATTGCTCTGCCAAAATTATCACAATTGTAATATTGGGGCAGCCCGGGGCAACGCTTAATAAATAGTTTGTTGGAAATAACCATCATCCCTATGCGCTGACCGGCATAACTAAAGACTTTTGAACTGGAAATGAACAGTATATAATTGTCGGTATATTTAGCAACGGTAGGCTGGTAAGGCGATACACCAGGCTGCGAGTAATCTTTGCGGAAGTCCATACCAAAATAAGCAAGGTCTTCACAGATTACGACATCATATTTCGTTGCCAGTTCACCAATAATCTGCAATTCTTCATCGGTGAAACAAATCCACGAAGGGTTGTTTGGATTGGAGTACAGCACCGAATGAATATTCCCCTTTTTAAAATAAGATTCCAGTTTTTCACGTAATTTCTCACCGCGATAGGCATAAACGTCAAAGCTTTCAAACTTCTGACCCAATACCCGGTGTTGTTGTTTGTGAACCGGGAACCCGGGATCGATAAATAAGGTTGTATCTTTCTCAGGATACATCCGCGAAAGCGTGAGAAAAGCAGCAAAACTCCCCTGCATTGAGCCTACAGTTGGAATACAGGCTTCAGGCTTAACCTCTATATCCATAAAATTCTTTACGAACCGGGAAATTTCCTTTTTGAGCTCAGGAATACCGTCAATATCAGGATAAATAGCCGCAACACCATTACGAAGGGCTGCAATTTCGGCGTTGGTTCCAATATCGGAGGGCAATAAACCGGGGATTCCCATTTCCATGCGGATAAATTTATCACCTGTTGCCTTTTCAATGTGATCAATTAATCGCTTAATTTCACGAATGCTGGCTTTTCCAACACTTGAAAGATTCATCTCGTCAACTTGCTTTAATACAGCCTCATAATTTATGGGCGTTTCATTCTTAAACTGTTCTTTCATTTCAATTTGGTTTTGTTTATATCATCGTCAAAATACATCTAGGCCAAAAAAAAATATTTACCTTTAGATGCATTTATAATCATTTGAATTTCAATATTTTAATGAATTTGTACAAATCCTGAACAATAAAACCAATTCCGTGGCAAGTTATTCAATTACCTTAACATGGCAAGGCGTTTCAGGCAAAATATTTCACAGTTTAAACATTTATTGTTCAGGTAAATAACGCTTATTTTGGTTTCATCCCGGCAAGGGCCAGTATGGTGCCAAGGGCAATACCAAGCAATGCGGCAAAGAGTACCTGAAAGTCCACAGGAAGCAAAAAAGTAATGGTATGGGCAGGATACCAGAAAAACGGAATGGTTTTTTTAAAAACAAAATTCCATTGCACATCCCAATTCATACGTGATAAAATTTTCCCAAAATGGATTGGAGTAAACAGGCCTCTAACCGTGCCGCCTGTGCCTAGAATGTGCAGATCAGTAATTTTGTGCACCGTCATCATTACAGGTGCATAAATCGTGTTCATAAAAACACTGATACAAAATGCAACAAAAAGCTTGTCAGCAGAAAAACCGCCCCTGATTGCTTCTCCGGCATTTTCCATGCCCATATAGGTAAGGAATGAGACCGTTCCTGAGGTAAAAATTACGAAAGCAAGCTTAATGGTGAGGCCAAGAAAGCCCCACACAATGGCCCGGGGTAGAATTCCGAATCCCGGGGCGTTGTATTTCCCTGTTTTTATGCGCAAACCAATTACTTCGCCCAATGTAGCCAGAAGTGCAAACTTGATGAAGCTCATGATCATGCCATGCGCACTGTTGAAACTATTGTAAGCATCATAAACCGATGGAAATAAAAAGAATGGCAGGAAAAAGAGGAGTACGCAACAGGTAAAGATAAGATCAGAACGTTTCATTATGCAATCGATTGTTATTTGGAATTTGTGGCAAAGATATAAGGTTTGGGGATAGAGAGCAAACGGATTATGGCAGGAAAAAGATAATTTTAAAATCCAATTTCTGAAGCGGAGAATATAAAAATCTTACGCCCTTTGACAAATTGACCGGGAAAGAATTGATCGACCTGATCTATTTTGAACTATTGCCATTAGCGCTTGTTTATTTATTAAAACTTAATATTAAAAATATTATGAAACCAGAAATAGAAAAACGCCATACCAATACATGGGATATAGGCTGGGGATGGCTTGTGACGGTTCCCACAGTGCTTTTTTTTACATGGGCTGCCACACGGGGCTTGCGCGAAACTTTTGGCCGCATGGATAGCGGAGAAGCCATGGATGCAATAGATGTTCTTAAAGCGCGGTATGCAATAGGCGAAATCGACAAAGACGAGTTTGAGGAAAAGCTGGAGGGAATCAGACAGGCCAGGTAGTATTCGTCCATAAAGTCAGATAACTGTATTACACTGATACCCTTATAAAATCGTACGAACGATTTCAAATTTCAAATTGAAAGGACGAATATAGCTTAAGGCCTAACAGGCTAAAAAACAAACTGTCAGGTCAAAATTAAACTTATCTGACATCTACAAGACCTATCAGGTCGGCCTTCGGGGACAGTTCGACAATGGTTCGATAATGGTTCTACAAATGCTCACCAACCGGCTCACCAACCACCTCTTGTACCAGGCCTATCAGGAAAATCCTACTTCTTACTTCTTACTCACTAACGCCTAATTCCATTCGGTAGTTGAGTCGAAACCATCCGAATTTAACTTCTTATTTCTCACTTCCGACTTCGGCATATATACACCTAACAGGTTGCCTTCGTTCCGATGGCTATCGGAATCGCTCAAGCACCGCAAACCCTGTTAGGAGAATCCTACAACTTCCTACTTCCTAATTCTACTTCCTTTTGGTGGTTGAGTGCAGTCGAAACCATCCGAATTCTACCTTCTACCTCTAGCTTCAGCTTTCTTCCTTATAAAAAATCCTGTAAAAATCCATGCCCCGCACATCATCAAAACCTTTCTCAATGTTTTCACGATTTCCATGTATGTAAATGTGGAAGTCTTTATCAAGCTTGATTACACTTTTATATACCCTGGCTTGTTTGCGAACGGCCTGTCCTGAGATGTCGAAATCATCCTGTATTTTCGTTTCCCTTTCCGTTTCATAGTCACGGCGGTATTCATTGAATGTTTCAATTACCTCGGGTTGCTCAAATACTTCGCTTACAAAGGTTTCCATTTCGAAACTATCGTTCTCCCTGAAAAATTTCATGGATTTATTTAGCATTTCAGCTTGTGTAGGTTTGTCGGTGTCAAAGACTTCGGGCAGCTTTTCAGTAACAAACTTCTTACAAAGGGTGAGCGTTTCGCTGGTTTGAAAGAATTCATCATTCCTTTGCCGCAGTTTCAGGAAATTATCCATCCAGTAAAGCGCATCGTTTCCCTTGCTCAGGTTATCAACTGTGGCCACAACATAGCCATTTTCGCGCTCGGTGTTAAAAATAAGGCAACCTTTATCGAGTTTGTTGATGTTGATGCCTTCATCGTGTTCAATACTAAAATTATCGGATGTAGGATAAACCTTTAAAAAAGTTTCACGCGATTCCGATTTAAAAAGACCCAAAGCGTCAACTTCCTCACCATCAAGATTAATTTGCTGAATGTAAGCCACATAGAATTCTCCGGATTTCACTTTCGGATGCACCGAATTTTCGTACAGATGATTTGCCAGATTAACCGAGTTCAGATAAAAGCTTCCCGGATCATCAAAAATGGCAGAAGCAAAATGATATACCTCATTGAGGTTCAAATCTGCATCGTGAAAAAAGTTAAAGTATTCGTTATTTTTGAAAGGTGAAAGAAAATACTTTATCAGCAAGTCCTTCAAAGATTCATTAAGTTTTAGGGTTGATTTTGAAAATTTCACTCCCTCTTCACGGCTTTTATTGCCGGTCTTATGAATGATGAGACGATCTAAAATTGCATCCTGGTTATTGATCATATGGTTAGTCGTTAGTCGTTAGTCGGTTAGTCCCGATAGCTATCGGGATAGTCGGTTAGTCGGTTGGTCGTTAGTCGGTTAGTCGTTAGTCGGTTAGTCGTTAGTCGGTTAGTCGGTTAGTCGTTAGTCGGTTAGTCGGTTAGTCGCTAGTCGTTAGCTCTTTGTCTTGCAGTCGCCCCATCGCTTCGCTCTCTATAGTCGCCCCATAGTCCCTCATTCGTATCGTTCGCATCTTTGCAACACCTAACAGGCTGCCTTCGTTCCGATGGCTATCGGAATCGCTCAGGCACCGGAAAACCTGTTAGGAGAATCCTGCTCCCTGTCGCTCTATCGCCCTCTCGCCCTCTCGCTAAAGTCGCCCCGTCGCCGCGTCCCTCCTATACGACCAGGTCATTATAACAATAGCGACAAATAGCGATGCTGCCCCAACGAGAAATGTAAAAACAAATCCATACAATTCATAGAACAATACCCCAAGCAGCGGTGCAAAGACTGCTCTGGTGGCCGTAAGAAACAAATGAACGGATTGGTACTCCCCTGCTTCGTGAGGCTGGCAAAAATATGCCGAACCAATACTCCATAACAAGGCCATGGTTGCTGCAAAAATAGCATGAAAAAGCACATAAGGTATCATGCTGTAAAAGAATTTGAAATTGCCAATTTGCACCGATTCCTGATGATAATATACAAATGCCAGGCTCATCAGGAAAAGCATAATTGATGCGAAAGTGATGGCTGCGAATTTGCGCGGGTCTATCCTGCCAAGGACCGACCCGAAAAACGGGATCATAAACAGGGCCAGAATGTTGTAAGCATTTTTATACGTTGCCACACTAAAATAATTCAATCCCAACTCACGCTCAAAAAACAGTGTAATCACGGTAACGGTGCTCATAAATCCAAAACCATAGAAGAGAAATCCCATTTCGAAATGTCGGAAGGGCGTGTTCATTTTCATGATCCGCCTCATGCCTTTGGCAGAATCCATGACCGACTTCCAAAATCCCGAATCTTGTTTTTTCTCAATTATCTCAGTGTATTCAATGCGTGAAAGCAAAAAAGTGGATGTTACCCCCGCTGCAGCAACCAAAACAAACACCCAGGTGTATGCATAGTTGTCATAATCAAGCAATAAGCCATATATTAAAGCTGTAATCAGCATCAGCACCTTACCCCAAACTGTTGCCAGGCTGTATAATCGGCCAAAGTGTTCGTGGCGGTAATTGCTTTTGAGGAAAAGATTAATGTTTGGAAAAATAATGGGGTTCCCCAGGTAGTACACCAGAAAAAGGGCAAGAAAAATCAGATGATAAACGGAGGTGGCGTTCATCGCCGCTTCCGAGCGCGGAAAAAACAACAGTAACGCCAATGGAGCGCGCGATAAAATTCCCGTCAGGCGGATAAGTTTCTGCTTGTTTTCAACCCTTTTCAGCCATTCGGAAATAAAGATCAAAAAGATGAACACCAGCACCGAGAACTGAAAAAGAAAGCTCAACTGATAGGAAGAACCTTTAAGACTGCGCAGAAATACAAATTCATTCAGGGTGAGGACACCTGCCACGAAGTTATCCAGGACGGTATAACCCAGGTGTAGTCTGAAAGTGCGCTTTTCGGCAGGCAACAGGTCGGTTAACCTGGCCCTTTTGAGCAAATAATCTGCCGGTGAAATCATGGCGCAAATGTACGTGAAACCAGCATATAACCGGTTAATTCATGTGTATCTTTGTGAACAAAGAGACACAGGTTTTGTTTCTTTAGCAAACTCAAAACACACGAAATGAAAATCCATAATCTTATTGCTGCACTTCTTTTATTATTTAGTACCGCTGGTTTCGCACAACAAAACTTTTACAGTTTTAAAACTAAAACCATTGATGGGAAAGAATTTGACCTTGCTTCGCTCAAAGGCAAAAAAGTGCTTGTGGTAAATACCGCCTCCAAATGCGGGCTTACGCCACAGTACAAGGAACTTGAAGCACTTTACCAGAAATACAAGGATGACAATTTTATGATCATTGGCTTTCCTGCCAATAACTTTATGGGTCAGGAACCCGGAACAAATGAAGAGATTGCAGAATTTTGTGAGCTCAATTATGGCGTTACCTTCCCCATGATGTCTAAAGTCTCCGTAAAGGGTAAAGACCAGGACCCAATATACAAATGGCTGACCGAGAAAAATGAAAACGGCAAAATTGACGCCGATGTTTCCTGGAATTTTCAGAAATTTATGATTGATGAAGAAGGCAACCTGGTTGATTATGCCAGTCCAAGAGAGAAACCCATGTCTGATAAAATTGTAAACTGGATTGAGAATTAAACTCTCATCCATTGCTTTGACTATGCCATCAGTAAGAAAAAACTGGTGGCATTTTTTATTTCTCAGGCTGTTAATGACTATTTTTACTTTTTAAACATTCCAGACAATGACATCGATAAAAAATAGTGCTACTGCTCAAAACCTTGCCCGTGCATGGTTTATAGAAACAGCCAACATCAGGCAGTGTGAGATTTTTGCCAAACAAGCCAAGAAAGAAGGTTTTGAACAAATTTCGGCCATATTCCTGGAAGTAGCAGAACAAAAACGTTCGCACACCAAAACAATCTTACGGTTTCTGGAAGATTGTGATGTCGATCTTGCAATGAAATTCACTTCACATGCCTGGACTACTACCTTAGATTGCCTTAAAAATGTTTCGGAAAGCGAACTCGAAGAATCTGAACGTATTTTTGAAGTATTTGAGCGCATTGCCTGGGAAGAAGGCCATAAACAGATAGCCACCAAATTTAAGCTCTTCCGAAGAATAAAACTTTTCTATCATCAGCGATATTTAAAATTGATTTTCAACATTGAAGAGGGAAAAGTTTTTGAACGCGACCAAAAGGTCAAATGGATATGCCGGAAATGTGGCTTGATCCACGAAAGTGAACATGCACTTAAAAATTGTCCGGGCTGTGGACATCCGCAGGCATATTTTGAAATTCTGGCTGAAAATTATTAAAAAAATTTTCTGCTATCTTTCAAATAGTGAAAAAAAAATGGCCTCCCGTAAGGAAGGCCTTTCTTTTTTAGTGCAAACTGAAACAATTACATTCCAGCTTTCAAATTTATCAATAACGAAATCTCATCATTGATAAACTTGTCCTTTAATTCCTTGAATAATGTTTTTGAGCCGTATTGAACGTTCCATTGGGTTCTGTCGATAACAAATGCCGGCGAAGTTGCAGTAACGTTAGCTTCGTCAATGGTTACCATTGCAGGAAAGGTAATGCTTTTGGTAACATCTTTCATGGTAAGGTTGCCAGTAATGTTGTGATTGGCTTCCGGGTTTCCTGCAAGTGGTTCAACGGATGTAATTTGAAAAACAGCCGTAGGATATTTCTCCACATCGAAAAAATCGGGTGATTTCAAATGCCCCACCAACTTGGCATTGTCTTCTTCCGAAGTAAGGTCAAGGTTTTTGATGGAGTTCATATCAATGGTAAAATTACCACCAACGATCGAACCATCGGTAAGCATAAGTTCACCACCCTGAAAATCGATTGTACCATTGTGCTGACCAGTAGGCTTTGCACCAACCCATTCCATATTGGAAGAAGCCTTATCAACCTGTAAAGTTACATCCCCGCTTTTAACTGAAACTTCCTGTGCATCACTCGCTTCTGCTTTTTCTCCCTGGGGGCTGCCACACGAGGCGATTAAACCAGCCATAATTGCAAGGCTGAAAAGTTTACCAAAATTTGTCATGATTTTAATTTGTTTATGTGTTAGGTTCAAGAATATCTCAAAGTATTCGTTAACTTAGAGGGATGTATAACGCAAGATGTTTAACTTTTGTTCAAACAGATTAAACAAGTGTAATTGATTTTTTTGGTCGTTAACGAAATAAAGGTTTCTTTAACAATTATTAACTACCCGTAAACTCAACAGAAAGTAAATTTGTGATGCAAAATCAGATAATGACTACCCTACGTATTTCAGTGATCTTTTCCTTCCTCGTGTTGATTTCAAGTGTGATAAAGGCACAAACTTACGTGATGGTTCAAGGCTCTGTTTATAACCTTAAAGGAGAATCACTTGTGGGTGCGCACGCCCGGAACCTAAACAGAGGCTATGGTACTTTTACCAACTATTCAGGAAAATTCTCCCTGGTGCTGGCGCAAAATGATAGCCTCAAGGTGAGTATGATCGGGTTTAAACCTTTCTACCTAAAAATTCCCGATAAGCTTAATTCGCCGAATTACAGCCTTAAAGTAACGCTGCTTGAAGATACAATCATTATTTCCGGCCCGGAAATACGTCCCTATCCCGCCACGTATCCCGAATTCAGAAAAGAGTTTGTCGCGCTAAGGACACCGGAAGAAATATTGCATAAAAAGCTGGGTCTGCCGCTCGCTCCCTTCCGAAAAAGATACGAGAACCCCGGTGGAGGATTGTTGCTTCCCGGACCAGTGAGCCTGCTCTACGACATATTTTCAAAAGAAGCAAAGCAGCGAAAAAAGATGGAGGCTATTTATGCAAAGAATAATCTTCGTACAAATTTCCTGAAAATCATCTCTGAGGAGATACTATATCAGAGGTACGGCTGTAAAGACCCTGAAGATATTGATGAATTGCTTGCCTATTGCGGCATTGATGATGCCTATCTGCAAAGTGTCCCCTCCTATTTTATAGCAGAATACCTTGATAAATGCGGGAAAGAATGGAAAAACAGTAAATCAGGCAGATAAACAATGTAAATCCGAGATTATGACCCAGCCGGAAATGCCTCAGATCGGATATGACAAAGCGTGCAGGCAGATTCTGTAATCACGCAAAATATTACCTTTGTAGCATAATCACTTACAACAATTTTCACTTGTCGGCAAAGATCACATTAAATAAATACGCCCAACAGCTTAGCAGAATGCTTTGCAATGGGCTTCCGGGCATTGCGGTGCAGGAGCTCATGGCACCTTCCAACCGACAGGAACTCATTGTGCTGAACAATCATGGCAAAACAGCCCGGACAAGCAGTGTACTGATCATCCTTTTTCCCAATGAATCAGGCGAACTTTGCACAATTTTTACGAAAAGGGTGGAGTATAAAGGCGTCCACAGCGGGCAAATTTCTTTCCCAGGTGGAAAATCTGAACCTCACGACCAAAGTTTACTTCACACAGCCTTGCGCGAAACATCTGAAGAAATAGGGATTCAAATAGAAGAAAAGAATATTTTGGGTCGTCTCACCGACTTATTTGTTCCACCCAGCAATTTCATCATCAGTCCCTTCGTGGCATTTCTGGATGAGCCACCACTTACAAAGCCTGATCCCACTGAAGTTGCCGAAATTTTCAGTGTACCGGTTTCACATTGTCTGGCTCCTGAATCAACCATACAGCAATCGCACAAAACCTCTTTCGGGCAAGATATTCCCGTGCCTGGCTATCTTTACAAAAACTACTTTATCTGGGGTGCAACTGCCATGATTTACAGTGAACTTCTTTGGGTAATCGGGCAGATAGAAGGCCAGACTCCTTAAGTTTATTAAGCATTATATGTGCTTTAAAAGCTTTTAAAAGCATATAATTGAAATGAAATTCCACTACATAAGATAATTTTCACTGCGCTTATTATCAAAGTATTACGATTACAACTATGCTTTTATCAAAATAAATTCTTGAAAAATTGCTCTATTTTTCCTATTTTTGTTTTTCAGTTTATGTACAACTGACCTGATCTTCATAAAAGACTTTACAAAACTCGAAATACGAATAAACATTAAACTAACCAATGCAATACAAAGCATATACCGTACGCAACTTTCGCAGCATACCTCAAATTAAATCATTTCCGGAATCCACCAAAAAGGAGATGGAAATCGTGGCAAGGGTATTGCCTTTTAAGTCAAACAACTATGTAGTTGAACAATTAATCAATTGGGACAACTATGAAAATGATCCGATCTTCAAATTAACCTTTCCGGTTAAAGAAATGCTATCAGAAGCACATTTTAATAAAATTGAAGCGGCAATAGAGGCTGACATGCCCGAAAATGAAATCAGGGAATTGTGCAATGGTATTAAAATGGAGTTGAACCCCCATCCTGCCGGACAGCTTGCCCTAAACATCCCAACACTGGATGGTGAAAAATTAGAAGGCATTCAACACAAATATGAAGAAACCGTGTTGTTTTTCCCTTCACAGGGACAAACCTGCCATGCCTATTGCACTTTTTGTTTCCGGTGGCCTCAATTTTCAGGCCTTGAAGGGATGAAAATTTCAGCCAAAGAAGCCAATAATCTTGGCCGCTACCTGAAAGACCAGAAAAAAGTGACCAACATTCTGTTTACCGGAGGCGATCCTTTGGTAATGAAAACAAAAGTTCTGGCCCGATACATTGACGAACTGCTCAAACCCGAATTTGATCACATTCACACCATTCGAATAGGTTCAAAAGCCTTGTCCTACTGGCCTTATCGCTTCCTAACGGATGATGATGCCGGAGAACTGCTCGATTTATTCAGGAAAGTTACTGCCGCCGGAAAACACATTTCCCTGATGGCCCACTTCAACCACCCGGTTGAATTAAGCACCAAAGCAGTGAAAGAGGCCATAAAACTGGTACGTGCAAGTGGTGCTGAAATCAGGACACAATCGCCCATTATGAAACACATCAACGATTCGGCCAAGGTGTGGGCCAAAATGTGGCGGTTACAGGCCAGCATGGGTTGTATTCCTTATTATATGTTTATGGCCCGCGATACAGGCGCCAAACAATATTTTGATGTGCCCATTGAAAAAGCCCACGATGTTTTCAGGGGTGCATACAGTAAAGTTAGCGGTGTGGCCCGAACAGCCCGAGGACCGGTAATGTCAGCAGCACCGGGCAAAGTACATATTGTAGGAATGAGTGAAGTAGCCGGTGAAAAGATTTTCGTACTGCAATTTATTCAGGCGCGCAATCCTGATTGGGTAAAACGGCCGTTTTTCGCGAAATATGATCCCGATGCATCCTGGCTCACCGACCTGGAACCTGCTTTTGGGGAAGAGAAGTTTTTCTGGCAGGAAGAATTTGAAGCAATGTCGCACATTAGCCTGAAAACCGCGATAAATCAGGAAGACGAATAAGCCCTTTACAACTTACCATCCGGTTCCCGATTGCTTTCGGGATCATAGAAAGCTTCTTCACCAGGATACCATAATTTCTCCCGTGCAACCTCCTCTTTGAAGGTATAGTAATGCATGGTTGCTACCGCACATGGCTCCATATCGGCATTGTACAGCCAGGTTTCAATGACGGCAATATTCCGGTTCATTTCCTTAAGTTTCGCCTTTAGGGTGAGTTTTCCCTTATCGGTATAAACGGGCTTCTTCAGTTTCACTTCCATCCTTGAGGTTACTCCTGATGTTTTGAGCTTGGCAAACACAAGCCAACTGGCTATTTCATCGAGAAGCGTTGCCTGTATGCCACCGTGAAGCACATTGTGCCAACCCTGAAACTGTGGTTTAGGCATCCATTCTGAAACGACATAATCGCCCTCTTCAAAAAACGTTAGCCCAAGCCCACAATGATTGTCGGGTGAGCAACCAAAACAATTGTATCCTTCGAGTTTGACAAACGGATTCTTTAAGCTTTTCATGCTATTTTTTATTTCCCTTACTATAAGTCTCAACACTGATTACTTTTCCTGCTTCATCATAGGTGGTCCATTTGCCATCTTTTTCCCCCTTTACATATTGCCCGGAAGTTTTTACCTGCCCATTCTCAAAGTACTCAATGGAGGGTCCATGGTTCTCGTTGTTCAAGAAAAAATCAGAAGAACGTATTTTATTTTCAGCATAAAAGGCTTTTTGCTCCCCTTCCAGGTTACCATCAACGTAGTTGTATTCGGCAATCACATTCCCTTCCATATCATACCAACGTGACGGGCCATGCTTAATCCCATTTTTGTAAGTTGCTTCCTCCGATTTTTTATTGAAGGTATTCTCGTAGTAGGTTACCTGCAAACCATCCAGGAGCCCTTGCGAATAATTGCCTTCCGATAAAGGCAGGCCCGATTGGGTAAAGGTCCGCTGAATTCCTTCCTGCACATCATTAACAAAATACTGCTCTGAAATCAGGTTGGCTCGGTTGGTAAACTCCAGGAAAATCCCGTCTTTCTTATTCATTTTATAATGCTCGATCTTGTACAACGTGCCTTTATCCTGAAAGTAGATTATCCATGCCCCGTTTTTTTGGCTATCGGTATAATTGCCTTTTGAGAAGTAGGTTGAACCGGATTCACTCCAACTCCCCTGCTTTTTACCTTTTGAGTCGGTTATATTTGGTTCAGTTTTCAATTGTGCAAACAAAGCACTTGAAAATAGCAGCGATACGAACAGAAAAACAATTGATTTACGCATAGTTTGTGATTTTTTAGGGTGTTACAAACGTACAGGAAAAATTTTGGAAAAGCAAATCAGGCGAGGGGGCGACTTTGGCGAGGAGGCGAACATCGCGACAAAGCGAAGGGGCAGATTTAGCGACTAATCTTTTAGACTTCAATACTATCTGAACGAATCAACAAATAACAAAGGGCAAAGGGTAAACGATTTCAGATTTCAGATTTCAGATTTCAGATTTCAGATTGCAGATTGCAGATTGCAGATTGCAGATTTCAGACTTGCCGAACTGACCAGAGGGATAATAAGTAAGAATCAATCATTTGCTGGTCAGGCGGGTTTCAGATTTCAGATTGTGGAATGCAAAAAGCTATAAAGCGAAGGACGTAGGGTCTTTGGTGGTTGAGCAGAGCCAAGACCGTCCGAATTCAAGGCAAAGGGCGAAGAGATAATGGCGAATTGTAAACGTCATTCTATCACTATTTTCTTTTTGATTATTTTTTCTTCCAATTGAATATCAATCACATAAAGTCCTGAGGTCATTCCTTTGGATGAGAAATTAATCGCATCTTTCATAAGCTTACCAATTTGGTATTCTTTAATTAACTGCCCGTTTACAGCGTACACGCGCAGCGTACATTTCTCCCCATAGCAATCGGGAAATAAAAGAGTTACGTTCTCACCAGCGGATATGGGATTCTTCAATAAACGAATTTCGGATTTCTCAATGGCTTCAATACCTATTGCTATATCATTCACAAAAATTGAATCATTGGCAATGGAAACAACTGAATCACTGTTATAAACTGCTTTTACGGTAATCCAAAATGGGATATCATCATAGAAGTCATTAAATAAACAAGGAGTATAGCCCGGGCATCCAACATCCGTATATTCGGTATAAACCCAAAGGACGCTGTTTTTATAAACATTAAAACCCAGCAAAGTATCTGTTGAACCTTGCGGAAGTGTCCATGATATAACAAAACAATTATAGGCTGGACACCAGGAATTTCCATTCTCATACGATTGTTGAAAACTCAATTCATTGATTGGGTTTATTTGTCCAAATAAGCTGGCCCCGGCTAAAAACAGCCATATTGTGAATGTAATTTTAAGCGCTTTCATGATTATTGGTTTATTTTATAGATTATTGGTTTATAAACTTCCAAAGTGAGCGTATTTATTTCGGCTTCGTTCTCCGATATATCACACAGTATAAAATCCTGCGCTTTCGAATAGAAAACATCCAGAAAAAAGGCTTATTGCAAAAAGCAACAATCACTCAGATCATTATTATTGCTTTGCAATGCGTGCTACACCGATGGATTTATCATTCTGCATCTTCAGCAAATACATGCCTGATTGAATTGAACCGATATTAATTCCATTTGAATCGTACTTACCTTGAAATATGAGTTTGCCCTGCATATTAAAAATGGTATAAAGCCAGTGATCTTCAGCACGGATATCTCCAACTTTTATGAAATCATTGGCAGGATTGGGATAGACACTAAATTGCGACGGTGTATATTTGTTAACCGATAAATACGAAGACTCAAAAACATTCAACCAAACATCCATAAGGCCATGAAAATCAGGAGCCAGCGTAGTTGATCGGGTATTGGTGCAGAATGCATATTTATTATCCCCTATTTTTATTGCTTTCACATATTTTTCATTGATAAAGTTCAATCCTTCATCAAGTTCGCCGCCGAGTAAATGAGGCGATGTAGAATTGATTCCGTGATAATCAACAATGCAAACATCAGTTCCGCCATGATTTGGGTCACTGCAATTTAAAAGGGAGTTAGACGCGGTAACGCCGAATGCCATTGCATGATTGGCACTGTCGATACAGGCATCGGTAAAGGTCATTTCATAATTATCCAGTGTATTCATCGTGCCGCTGTGAACATAATCTCCATTTTCGTCAATCACATAATAAAAGCCATGATAAAAAGAGGGTATTCCATCAGGCAACATAAAGTCTCCGTCAATACTATTTGAGCTACCAATTAGGGCAAAGTTATTATTGCTAAGATGTTTTACTTCTTTGAGCACATCGGTCATTGTTCCACCAAATGATTTGGTCCAGAGGATATCGCCCAATGAATTGAGTTTAACAACCCACACATCGTTGTTTCCTATATGATCATCAACATCAAAGTCCGTTGAATGACAGGTTCCGAACAACATGATATTTCCATCGGCAAGTTGATAAGCGGCAATGCCCATGTCCTGTTGGCTGCCTCCGAAATGCTTACTCCAGGCAACGGCCAGATTTGGCTGCAGGCTCATAAGCCAAATATCGTTGTTCCCATAATTTCCGTTAAGGTTTCCATCGGAAGACCTTGAAGTTCCTGTTACAAGAAAACCCCCCATTATTTTTGGCGTAATCCGGGAAGCAGATTCAAAACCTGTGCCACCAAAAGGAAGTCCTGAGCTAATTCCGCCTGTTAAACTAAGTCCTTTTATCCACACATCAGAACTGCCGGGCCCTCCGGCAAAGATATTGTCAGTGGAAGAGCTTTCAAATAAAAGAACGTAGTTGTTTTCATCCACTTCAAGGATGTCCACGAGATTATCGTCATTACTTCCTCCAAACACCGCAGAATGAATTGAATCACCATTGGCATCCACTTTCATAAACCAGGCATCATTGTTGCCGAAAACAACAGGAATGTTTCCACCCGCCGCTTTTGTGTATCCGCACCAATAATACCCTCCGTCTTGCGACTGGTAGAATCGGTTCATTTGTTCATATCCGGGTCCGCCGTAGTTGCGACTGAGTGTGGTGTTGATTTGTGCCCATGATGCAAGTGCAGCCATCATGAGAATGATTGTAATTGCGAATTGTTTCATTTTGTTAAGGATTAGTTGATACATAAAAATGAAAAGATTAAATATTTTCAGAAAACATTTCAATCCCAAAAGCCGCAAACCAATTCAATTAAAAATAAGCCTCAGGATGCTTCATTAAACAGTACCTGATTGATTTCCTACAACACCATTGAGGTGTAAAACCGGATTCTCAAAATATCATTAAAAACCCTTAGCCGTAATTTCAAATTCCGCTCAACCATAGCCAGAATCACTCCCAAATAGTTATCGGGAGTAAAATGCCTGCGATTTGGAAACAGTATGCGGTATAGCTGGTTGACGTTTTCAAAGCACGTTCTAATCAGGTTAAAACGACTTTCTATACGGGCTGAAACACCCGAATAAGAACGGCATCAACAATTAACTATAGCGCATACCGGCAATGGTTGTTGGTTAATAATTGTCTTCTCTGACTTGCATATAAGCTTTTGGATGCAAACAAGCAGGGCAGTTTTCCAATGCTTTTACTGATTCATAAACGTATCCGCAATTTATGCATTTCCACCAGACTTTACCATCTTTAATGAATACGCTGTCCTCTGAGATATTCTGTAAAAGCTTCAAATATCTACGTTCATGTTCTGCTTCAACTTTTGAGATCATTTTAAATGCCGTTGCAATTTCCATGAATCCTTCTTCTTTCGCAACTTCCGCAAAATGAGGATACAATTCAGTCCATTCCTCATTTTCTCCTTCAGCGGCAGCCTTTAAATTCTCCGCTGTAGTTCCAATAATTCCGGCAGGAAAGGTTGCTGTTATTTCAGTCATTCCTCCCTCTAAAAATTTAAAGAAGCGCTTTGCATGCTCTTTCTCCTGGAGTGATGTTTCCATGAAAATAGCAGCGATTTGCTCATATCCTTCTTTTTTGGCAGCTTTAGCAAAGAATTCATAACGAAGTCTTGCCTGAGATTCACCTGCAAATGATTTCAAAAGATTTTGTTCAGTTTGTGTTCCTTTTAATGATTTTGTCATGATAATTATTTTTAAATGATTAGACGATTTCTACAAAGTCAGATTTTTCCGAACCACAGACAGGGCACAACCAATCATCCGGTAGATCCTTGAATTTAATGTCCTCATCAGCCTCGTCATAAATGTACCCGCAAGCAAGACATTTATACTTTTTTAAGGATGAGTCTTTGGAATTAACATTAAGCCTGGATTTGTCAATATAGGTTGGGGCATTCTTTGGAGCTACTCCTTTTTTAACCTGTCTGTAATACAAATAGGTCAAAGGGTCTTTAGATTCATCAATTAATTCAGCATTAATTAATTCTCCAATAAACATTAAATGCGTACCTACATCAACGGTCTGTACAACTTTAAATTCGAGCCAGGCAATGCTTGAATCCAACACAATTGGCACCCCGGTATCACTGTATTTAATATTAAAGCCAGCCATTTTATCTATATCTCTGCCGCTTTTATATCCAAATGTACCGATCATTTCAGGTGGTGTATCCTGATTTATTATTGAAACAGAAAATGCTCCATATTTTTGAATCAACTCAGTAGTGTAATTGTTTTTATTGCAACAAGCTGCAAACTTTGCAGGTTCAGCCGTTACCTGAAAAAAAGTATTTGAAATGTATCCATTCCCCTTGTTTTTATCACCGGAACAAACGAGATACAACCCGTAGGATACTTTGAATAATGCTTCGAAATTTATCATGTGGTTAAATTTGATTTAAAAGTATTCTATTCTTATTTAACGACCAGATTTGAATTATTTAAATTGACTACAGTAGCAAGCTGTCAATTGCAGTGCTGGTGAACGAATTGGACTTGTGTTTCGATTTACAGCACGAATTTAGGGAATTTCAATCTAATAACACATCTCAAACCATCATTTTATTGTTTGAAGGCTTATTTCTTCAACATGTATAATGTTTCTGTTGTTTCAGCAGCTGTATATAGCCCATTGTATCCGGTGTATTATCACGAAATAAGATTGGAAGATAAAATAAGCCTGATAGTTTTAGGAAATACCCCCTCTAACAAAGCACGAAAAAAGGATTCGCTATTCCGGTCAAACGTTGCCTGTAATTATGGCCCAAACCAAGGTTAGTTCTCGCGTCCGTCTGGCGGTTATAAACGACATATTCTAAAATACAATCCCCATACGATCACAGGCGTTGAGGCGCTTAAAATGCACAAAGCCAACACTTGCAATCTAAATCAAACCTCACTACACTAAAACATTCTCCAAAGTAGAATCTACGCAGAAAATAGCAGATATCCGCGATTCATTAACTATCTTAACCATTTCGGCAGTCAGCATTCCGGAATCAACACTAAAAATATTTACATCTGCATTCCGGTGTTTTTTTACTATACTCAACAGCTCTCCCTGGTTAACACTAATATTGGCATTATGCGGAAACCTGATCATTGTTTGAAAATCCTCGATATCTGCAGTAGAAAATCCCGATTCAGGGTTATTATCTAAAAGGTGTACATCAATTACCCCTTTCCAGTTCTTACAGATTAACAGAGATAAAAGCGTAGATAAGTCATTATCCCCAACATTAAATGTTTCTTTCCAATCTGCCGGTATATTGGTCATCCATAGATTGATGTTTTTCTCAATTGCAAGACTTGCGGTTGAAAATGGAATATAAATAATCATTCCAAAATTGTTCTTTTTAACATCAGCTATCAGGTTGTCGTAATACTCAAAATTGATATTGCTGGCATCTATGCTTACGAAAATAATATTGGGCTTGAAAAATGCTGCATTAAGCGATTGCATACTAATGTTGATAGTGGTATTTAACTCTTTATTATCAACAAAAGTATAGGAAACAGAAATGCCACTTTCCCTGAATTTTTGAGAAGCATTTTGTAAGAATAATTCTATATTTTTCTGTTCTTCGGGATTTTCATTAAACAACGACAATATTTTAACCGATCCTTTAGGATAAATGATTGAATGAATGAGCTTATAGGAACTTCTGATCTCTTTAGGCATCGTCATAGGAATTAAAAGGTCGGGACGCCAGGACCTTACCTCTTTCTGTGGACTCAGGTTACTCGATTTTTTGGTAGCCCACTCGGCAAGTGCAGTAAAAAGACCACTGCGTGAATCACCTGCTTCGGATTTTAGTTTTAAATTGACCAGGTAGAAGTAGAATACAAAAATGAATATCAGCGATAGCAATGCAACAATAACATTCATTACAAACATAATGGCGATTGATCCAAATGCACCCAAAGCAGGCACGATCATTGGCACTTTCAAAGTGGGCCGGTAACTTGGTAAACTTAATGACTGCTCCACAAGAACAACAATATTGACCATGGCATAAGTAATCATAAAAAACATGGTGAGAATAGGTGCTATTGTATTTAAATCGCGCAACGAGATTCCAATAAGCACAATTACTGCCGTTATTAGCATAGAATTTATTGGCTCTCCGCTTTTTGATGTTTCTGCAAGTTGCTTGCTTCGGGGTAAAATCCCTTTCTCAGCCAATGCAAGCATTATCCGTGGTGCTCCAATAAATGAACCTAAGGCAGATGAAAGTGTAGCCCCTAGCAGGCCGGCAAGAACAATTGGACTGTAGAGCGCCTTATCAATAAATAAATTATAATTTGATGTCATCTCATCCGGAGTTGCGAGCATAGAGGCAACAAAAATTAAACTAATGTATATGAGCGTTGTAATAACTACTGCGGAAATGGTCCCCTTGGGGATGCTTTTACGCGGACTTGTCAGGTCGCCGGACATATTGGCTCCAGCCATTACTCCGGTTACTGCCGGGAAAAACACGGCAAAAACAACCCAAAAAGATGTACCGCTAAAATTATTCTCAATTGAACCACGGTAAGTACCATATAATTCGAAGTTATAGTTTAAATCGTTTACGAAAAGTGCACCATAAATTGAGATCAAAGACAAAACAATAATGCCCAATATTACATATTGAAACTTAAATGCAAAACTTGTACTAATAAATGCGATAGACATCACAAGTATAAAAACACCAACATCAAGTAATAAAGGATTTAAATCAGGCAATATAGATACCAATCCTTCCCTGAATCCGAAAATATACATGGCAACTGCCAGCGCCTGCGCTATGTAAAAGGGAATTCCGATTGCTCCACCAATTTCGAGCCCCAGTGATTTTGAAATAATACTAAAAGCGCCACCTGCTCCGATTCGAACATTGGTAGTGATCGAAGATAAGCTTAAGGCGGTTGTAAACGTTATGGCGACAGACAAAAGCAAAATAGCCAGTGCTCCAACAATCCCGGCATTACCAACTACCCATGGCTGTCGGATGTACATGATTACACCCAGTATGGTTAAGGTGGTTGGAGTAAAGACTCCCGCAAAGGTCCCAAAAGTTTTTTTAGTCATATCTCTTACATTTACGAACGCAAGTAATGAATCTGTTTGCTAAAGCTTGTGCAAAACGTTTGCAATATGACAACTGGCTGGCAATTGGCGATGTTGCAGTGTGCGTTTTTTTCATTCAAAACAAAAACCCGAAAAAACTAAACCTCCCGAACAACTGACTTCTACTCCATTTGCTATGTAACGCATTGAGCCCAACCATTGGTAACATCACCAGGCAGATACAAATATAATGATTTGAAGGTTATATAGTTTAAAAATCTATACTATAGTTTATATTTATTCCACCAAAGCATTCGGCTGTTCGTTTGCTTTCGACCAACGACTATTTTTAGTCTTCATTATCTTGCGTAAGCGCTCATATGCATTTCATTCGTTAACTTTTACAACTCCTGTTCGATATAAGTCCAATGCATTTTGCAAAATGCGCTCAATTGTCTTTATGGGCAAATCTTTATTGGGATTAACTCTAAAAATCTTCATTCGGGAACGGTCACCTTTTTCCAATTGGGGGTGGTCAAGGTATTTTCCTTCAACCAAAAGAATATATGGTTCGTCTGTTCTCTTTTCAGTCCACAAAAAGCAAAACATTTTTTTCTTGAAACAGAAGCAGGGCATACCCCACTTCCGCGTTTCAACAATGTTTGTATCCTGGTCAAGAATAATATGCTGCAATGCAAGCAAACAGCTTTTGTTTGGTTCCTCTTTATTCAGATAGTAGTTATGAAGTTCGTGAACCATTTTTTATTATCAGTTTTGTAGCAATAAGAAAAACGTACGCTCTATATCCATTCTCCGGGGCATGATTTCTCATTTGAGGTTTCATTATTTTCAGGCAAGGTTTAATGCTGATTTATAATCAGACGCCTGGTCACACTTGTATCGTCAATCCATACTTTCACTGCATAAATGCCAGGCGAGAGCGATGAAACATCAAGCTGTGTTGAATTTCCACTTTGTTGAATATACTGCTGTCCGAGTTGATTGTATATACTGATCTCCGTTATCTCTTTTCCTGCGGGGATACTTATATTTATCTGACTCAGGGCAGGATTTGGATAAATACTGAGACTTACTTCCTGAACGTTTTCAGATGAAATACCTACGTTTAATCCCGAATAATACCTGGAAGCAGCAAAATCATTGTCAGAGCCATTATATTCTTCACCGGCTGCTATAACTAGCCCATCATCCTGAATATTAAGGGAATAAATATAGTTGATTGCTTCGCTATAAGCTATTTCAGTGCCATTTGGGCCAAAACTCAGGTCATGATCTCCATTTTCGAGACATCTTACAATGGGTGTCCCACCAATATCAGACGCACCTGTAGCAATGATCTTATTATCGAGTTGTGCTGTAATGGCATTGATGGAATTATTACCGGGTAATTGAATAACTTTTAATCCATTATCGCCAAAGTCAATATCGGGTTCTCCATTGGGAAGAAATCTATAAATTACATAATCCTTGTCACCTGACTGCTCGTAATAAGTGCCATAAATAATGCGATTTTCTTCATCTAAACACATGGCTCCCATGGAGGAAAATATCCATGGATCCATAACCAATTGTCTGGAGATATGACCATTTACCCCAAAGCCTGGGTCTGGAATGCCTTCAGTAGTAAACCGGGCGATTGTAATATAGAAATTATCACCATCATAAGACATACCACCTACAACTATTTTATTCCCTTGCAGGGCCACATTGTTTATATAGTTATCCATTGAAAGAATGTTTCTGATAATGATACCGCTGTTACCAAAACTATTATCAAGTGAACCATCAGGGTTGAGCCTAGCCACTCCGCATTGGACATCTCCAAGTAAATCCCTGACTTGTCCGGCTATGACTATCTTCCCATTATCCTGAAGAGCGATGGCTTCACCCCAGGAGCCATCTATAAAGCCAAAATCAATGCTTGCCATACCATCATTGCTAAATGAAGGATCGAGAAGACCAACAGGCGTCATTCTGACAACAATCATAGTACTCTCATCTCCATCAAATGAAGATCCTACAGCCAAAATAAAACCATTCGGCTGAACGGCTACATCACCCAAAGTTTCATCAGTAGCCCCGAAGAGGTGTGTAATTATGCCACCTGAACCAAAACCCGAATCAAGCGTGCCATCGGTTTTAAGACGGGCAAAAGACATGTCTTGTGAAGCATTAAAGGTATGTCCTGCCAACACGATTTTCTGATCTGGTTGAATAGCAGAAGAAATACAATGATTGCTACTTCCTCCAAAATCTACGAGGATAGTGCCATTGTTTCCAAAACTTAAATCAAGCGTACCGGGGGTTTGGGCTGTCAGGGAAAATACACTCATCATGCTAATAATCAGGATAGATAGCTTTTTCATAAGTTGCATTTATTGGGTTTCCTTAACAAAGATAACAATTAAAGCACACGTTTCAAAGAATCCTTCTACCTAACTGAATGCAAGATTTTTAGCCCAATTCGCTGATATTATAATATACACTCGAAGTCACAATTACGGGGTTCGGGGTTCGAGGTTCGGGGTTCGAGAACCTCACCCCTCGGGTTTTGTTGTTGAATTATTGCGGCTACGACTTTTATCGGTGGCTGCTTGCATTGAAGCTCTCGAAATGCTCGAAGCCACCATTCATTTTCGGGGTTCGAGTGGTTCGACAAAAAGCTCACCAACCAAACCTCACCCCTCGGGTTTTGTTGAATTATTGTGACTACGACTTTTATCGGTGGCTGTGTGCATTGAGGCTCTCGAAACGCTCGGGGTTCGAGTGGTTCGACAAAAAGCTCACCAACCAAACCTCACCCCTCGGGTTCATTCCTAATATCTCTATAAGCCAAAGCCAATTTCGGCAAGAGTTCCGGACTTCCATTGATTAGTGCTTCCTTCTTTTTCCTGCCCCAACCCTGCACTTGCTTTTCTCTGTAAAAGGCTTCATCAATCCTTTTATACTTTTCATAATATATCAATTTCACCGGCAATCTTTTCTTTGTGTGGTTTGCGCCTTCACCTTCCTGGTGTTGTTCTAATCTCAATTCAAGATTATTCGTACTCCCTGTATAGTAACTTCCATCCGCACATTCTAAAATATACATCCAGCCGTTCATAATATTTTGAATTTGTGTTTTGTTATAATGTTTTCCTATAACTGAGGCTCTTTCAGGTGGTTGAGGCTCTCTCCGGTGGCTGAGGCTCTCGAAGCCACCATTCGGGGTTCGAGTCCGGGCGTTGAGGCTCTCGAAACGCACCCCTCGATTCGGTGGCTGCGTGCATTGAGGCTCTCGAAATGCTCTGCCCGGTGGCTGCGTGCATTGAGTCTCTCGAAATGCTCTGCCCGGTGGCTGTGTGCATTGAGGCTCTCGAAATGCCCGAAGCCACCATTTTCAAAACCACTCACCTTTATCAACCAGCGATTTCGTTAATCTGTTTATTTTCCAGATGAACCATTGAGTATTTCGGCTTTGTCAAAGTATGAATCATCGCCTTCCCTATTTTGGTGGTTGTAGTTATACCATTCATTTTCTTTAACAGTGGAAAGAAAGGCCGTATTATGGTATAAATTCTTTGATAAAGTTTGGTGCGTGATTTTATTCCATTTCCCGGGATGATAAACCCTGGCCTGAACATATAAGCTTTGGCGAACCCCTTTGCCAGAATATAATTTTCCGTTCTACCTTTTACCCTCGCCCACATTTGCCGGCCCTTTTCGGTGGTATCGGTCCCGGTACCAGATACATAATCAAACGTAAGTTCCGGATTAATCTCAAAACACACATCTGCCAGTTTCTTTGTTAAATCATAGGTGAGTTGTGTATATTGCAGCTCACTCAAACCCATTGCAGAAACGCCCATACAATGAAAACAGGCATCTATATGCTCCAATTGGCTTTTTATAACGTCAATCTCCATAAAATCTGTAAGAATGATTTCTTTTATTTTGGGATCCTTAATGTCAATTGGAGAACGGTTAAGGAGTACAATCGATTTTATTACCGGGCTTTTAATACATTCCAAAAGCACGCCCTTCCCTACCATTCCAGTGGAACCCGTTATTAGAACTACTTTTTCCATTCTGTTAAGTTTTAATTTTATTAAATACAAAGTTAAGCGGAATATCATCCCGGAATGTGTTCCATTGTATAGTGGTTCTAACTGTATTCCTGCTGCAAATTTGCCCGGTAGCCAAACGCCAATATGGCTTTCAGGTTGTAATATTTCAACTATGTCTCCTGTGTTTTCACTTCAATAGTGCCATGTTGAGTGATGTGTGCAAAATTCGCACATACCACATTTTCTTCTAGTTCGCCCGATTCAAATATATTTTTTAAATGCTTGCTAATAACAGTCCGGCCGTTTTCAAAAAGTATAGACAGTGCCTTTTGCATGAGCCAAAGTGTATCATCCTTAAAAAAAACATCAATGTTTACCTTGCCATCCGCAGTTTTGAATAGGACAAAATTGGGAAACCTTTGAAGAACATTGCTTTAGTTTGGTTTTTCGATATCGCTCATCTTTTATTTCTGTTGGGTCATCAATGTAATTTCTTTATTATTATTGCTCAAAGGTAGCAACTCCCTTTGCGTTGCATTGCGTCTCCGCGCCTCAGCGTGGTTTTGCATGGAACGTTTATCATTCCCACCCAAACTCCCAAATCCCCTCCACACCTCTCAGATGCTCCACAAAATAATTCCACCTGACTTTTGTGAAATATTTCAAGTGATCACCCCGATATCCATGCCTTTGGCTCGGAAGGATTAACATATCAAATTGCTTATCTGCTTTTATCAATGCTTCGGCAAGTTTGAAAGTAGCGGAAGGATTGACATTTTCGTCAATGCCACCGTGAACCAGCAGTAGTTTTCCCTTTAAATTGGCTGCATTGGTAATGTTTGATTGCAGATGATACGCAGAGTCAACGGGCCAGCCCATGTACATTTCCGGCCACCATGCTTTTTCCATTCTGTGGTCATGGTCTGCTGAACTTGCAATGGCCACTTTATAAAAATCAGGATAGGCCAAAAGAGCCCGCCCGGCATCGTAGCCGCCTGCGGAATGACCAAAAATGCCGACGCGAGTAGTATCTATCCAGGAATTTCGCCTTGCAAGCTGTTGAATAGCACTTATGTGGTCGCGCAGGCCACCACCAAGATTCTTGTATGAATAATCATGAAAATGTTTTGAGCGGCCCGATGATCCAAGCCCGTCAATAACAACACATACAAAACCCAATTCAGCATAAGATTGCATGCTAAACGCCTGAGTAAAATTTCTGGGGAACAGTTGAGTGTGCGGGCCGGTATAACTCATCTCAATGACCGGATAAGTCTTTGTGGAATCAAAATTGGTGGGCTTCCAGACAGCACCATACAGGGTGGTTTTTCCGTCGTGTACGATGGTGGTAAATATTTCCGGAGGACTCCAGTTTTTCAATCCGGTAACATCTGCCTGGCCTAAGGTTTCAAGGATTTCACCTTTGGCGCTATTTCGCAGCACGGTAGTAGTTGGAATATTTACGGTTGAGAAATTATCCACAAAGTAATTTCCATCCGGTGAAATGCTAATCTGGTGATTCCGATTTTCAGGGGTGAGCAGTTTTAAGTTTTTCCCGTTAAGGGAAATACTATACAAATGCTGGTAATAGGGATTACGTCCCTCCTCTTTACCGGATGCAAGAAAATATACCTTTTGATCTTTCTCATCAACCCGTTCTATGCTGTTCACATAAAAGGAACCGTTGGTGATTGGCATTTCTTTCCCGGTCTTTAAATCCAGGCTATAGAGCTGACGCCAGCCACTTTTCTCGGATAAAAAGAACATAAATCCGCTTTTCTCGGCAAATTCATAAGTAAAGTTGTCAATGTTGGTTGCGCTGGATTCGGAATACAGCGCTTCAAGTTTTTCGGTATTGAGATCGAAGGAATAAATGGCCTTATTCTGAAAGCCACGGGAAGTCGTTTCAAGAAAAACCCTGCCGGACGTTTCTGACCACTTTACTTCAATGCTGTTAATGTGTGTGCTTCTGGGTAAATCCGGTTTAATCTCCTTTCCGGATCTAACGTTAAAAAAAACCGGTACCATATATACCATTGCAGTATCGCCGGGAGATCCGCGATAGTAAGAAAGCAATCTAGGCCGGTACAAGGTGTCAATACTCCAGTCCAACAAATACATCTTTTGTGCAGATCGCAGATCGCAGATATTAGCATAAATCCATTCACTGTCTTCCGACCATTCCACACCAAAATGGTCAGGACGAGTGCCATTTTCACCTTCAATAATATCATCCCATTCATACCACGAAGCGTATTCATATCCTTTCCTCCCTGATTTGCTCAGCTGCCTGACTTCCTCATTTTCTGCCGACTTAATAAAAAGGTTGTAGTCCCTAGCGAACGCCACCCATTTATTGTCGGGAGAGGATTTCTCCTTTTCGTCTGTTTCCTTTTTTTGGGACGGTGTTGATAAGGTGTAAGTGCTCGTATTCAACAGAAAGGTTTTATTCTTAGCGGTAATGAGTAATTCGCTGGGACTTTTATATTCAATCTTACTGATTGGAAGTTCATTTGCTTTGATTTCAGTGCCCAAAGAATCAGAGAGCAGTCCCGAGAGTTTCTGATGATCAAATAAATCGGCCTGAACCAATTCGGGCAATGAGATTTTAATGTATTTCTTAGCATCCATTGAGTGGTTGACATAGCAAACTCCTGTACTATCCGGGAACCAATTTGGCTGAATATTCAGGTCGAATACGGTTTTGTTGTTGTAATTCTCGTACATAAAACTAACCGCCCGGCTATAATCTTCCAAGGTTATTTTATCCTGCGCTGAAGTTACGTTAGAAATGAAAAGTAAAAAGACGAGGATGAGGGTTGATAGTTTCATTTTATTTGAATTTATGGGACGTAACTTTTTGTTTCTCAGGCAATGCAATTATACAAAATATTCAGGCTCTTTTCTCTCAGAACAATGGAGAATAAGGTTGTCTCTGATTGCATTTACTGCCGGATGATCAAAGAACCGAGCATCCTCCGGGCAATACTTTACACAAGCACAACATAGCGTGCACAATTCTCCGTTTGTTATAACCGTTTCCTTGATGGTTATGGCATTTGTAGGGCATACATCGGCACAAATTCCACACAGCGTGCAAAGCTCATGATCTGTTTCCGGATGAATGGTCGCAGAAGATTGTTTACGCTCTTTATAAGGATAGTTACCCGGTATAGCTGGCTCCGAAAGACTTTTTATATCCTCAATATTCTTTAATTTCTCTGTTATTATCCGGGCAAAATCCCTGCACTTTTCCAGGTCTTGTTCATCCGGTCTGTTTCTGGCTATTGGTTTTTCGTCAGTTGAAAAGGAATGTTCTCCGATAAATGCAGCACCGACAATTATTATAAATCCACAATTACCTGCAATTTCTTTAAGCTCCAAAAGAGAATCATCATACTCCCGATTGCCATAGACAACCACAATTACAACTGGTGATTGATTCGACTGAAATTTCTGAAGTGATTCAATAACGGTTATAGGCAAGCGTCCTGAATATACAGGCAACCCAATTATAGTCAGGCAGTTATCACTAGTTTTGCTTATTGATTCGCTCTTATTTTTGGCAAGATTAATTTCTGAAACAAACTCCAATCCCAAATTCCGGCCAATTTCTCTAACAATTTTTTGTGTCGTTCCTGTAGGTGAGTAATAGATCAGACTTAAATTCTTCATAATTTTTAATCCTTAATTTAAAAATGATTCATTCGTGCAAATTTGGCTTGATGCACTGACGCCATGTTGCTAAACGTATAGTATTTCACCCACAGTTTCCACACAAAAGTATAAAGAAAAGACCAATACTATACCACCTCACCTCCAGGGCAATCATTTCACCGGATTACGGATTGCTAACTTTAAAATACGGAAGCCGAAGGGCGGAAAGCCTTGGTGATTCTATGAACCTTAGTGCCACTTCGACAGTTCTGTTTGTATGGACAAACAGACAAACTCGGTGCATCGCTTTGTGGCAAAGCGCGGAGGGTAAAGGGCGGATTTGAATATACCTGCGGTGGCGGGATGAATTCTTAAAAAAATGCCTTTGTTTATCTTTCTCGACATATTTCGGAATTAAAAGATTATTTTTGCCCTGATAATGAAAGATTTACACTTCTGTTTTGCTGTAATCTCATCTATCATACGCTTAATCAGATTCCCGAAATCTAAATCATTCAAATGCTGAATCAGCTTTCTATTGTTTTCGTAGTACTGATGTTTACACTTGGTCTGCATACACAAACTAATTCATCTGGGGCAGTTGTGGAGAAAGCGGTTATCCCGGATGCGGATATAAACAGATCGGAGATTATTGAATTTGCGAAAAATTATCTGGGAACCACCTATCGTTATGCAGGAGTTGATCCTGCCAAAGGATTCGACTGTTCAGGCTTTGTTTCTTTTGTATATAATCATTTTAATATCAACCTTCCACGGGCTTCCAGGGAATATAAAGGTTTAGGAACTGCTCAAAAACCCGAAGATTTTAAAGTGGGCGATATACTGGTCTTTTATGGTTATCGCGATAGTAAACACATAGGGCATGTAGGTATTATTTGCGAAGCAAATGGCATGAAGTCAAAATTCATACACGCCTCATCAGGTAAAGCTTATGGGGTAACCATCAGCCAGTTAGATTCAGATCATTATTCCCGTCGGTTTTACAAGTGTATTGATGTAATCCGGCAATAAAGGAAAGGCTAGAAAGGTATTTTACATACTTGCCTTCCTCCGGAAAGTATGAGTCTTCATCTTCCTTTTGTTTTTAATTGTTGTTAATAATACGATACAAAATAAGGCATTTATATCCCCATAAATGTTACACTATTTTATAGAAGAGTTGCAACATTAGCTCTTCCCGGGATTAATCTGAACTGATTGCAAGGACGTTTATGCTACCTCCTATTATAAATTATCAGATAAACAATCCACCTGGATTCCTTTTTTAAAAACTCGATTTTTGTTTAAGATTTTGACAATAACGTTGAACATAAATAAATTACAACTGTTTATTCTTGGAACTAATCAATTGACATGAAAATATTTATCATTATAACCACCATTGCTATTGTAGCTATGGTTCTGTTTCAATCTTTTACGGTTATGTCAATAAACAAAACTGAGGAACAAAAATATACCGTCATCCAAAAGGATAAGGATTTTGAAATCAGATTTTACCCGTCTGCAACGATTGCAACCATAACTTCGAATGCAAAAACATACAAGGAATTGTCAGGTCCGGGATTTCGTAAATTGGCCGGTTATATTTTTGGTGGCAATGAAACGAATACAAGCATAGCAATGACTTCACCCGTTCACATGAACATCAATGATTCTGTTTCGAGTATGAGTTTTGTAATGCCATCCTCATACAACCAGGAAAACCTTCCCAAACCCAATGACCCTAATGTGTTAATTCAAAAAACCGCTGATGAATATGTTGCTGTAATCCGGTTTGGTGGATATGCATCGGATAAAGATTTGATATTTTATACAGCTAAGCTTCAGGAATTATTGAAGGATAAAGGTATAATCCCTAACGGACATGCCAGATTTTTGGGATACAATCCCCCCTTTCAACTTGTTAACAGAAGGAACGAAATTATTTTTTCGGTTAACTGGAAATCAGAATAGCACCTCTGTTTAAGCTTTCCGTTCCATTGGTTTTAACCTCATTAATACATTTTCCAGATGTCAACTTATCTTATCATCGGAGCTTCTTCAGGAATCGGCAAAAAACTTGCTGAACAATTAATTGATTCCGGTCACAGCGTCTTTGCCACTTATTTCAAAAACAAACCTGAAACTCATTCTGATAAACCAGATTATCATTTTCTGAATGTACTTGACGAAAATAACTCATTTGATTTCCTGCCCGATGCACTGGACGGTTTGGTGTATTGTCCCGGAAGTATAAATTTACGGCCTTTCGAAAGGATTAAGCCAGCAGATTTTGTGGCTGATTTTAACCTTCAGGTATTGGGAGCCATTAAAATAATTCAGGCAGCATTGCCCCGATTGAAGAAATCAGAAAATGCTTCCATCGTATTATTTTCGACGGTTGCAGTTCAAACAGGCTTTCCTTTTCACACACAGGTTTCGGCTTCAAAAGGTGCTATTGAAGGTTTAACCCATGCCCTTGCAGCAGAATATGCCCCAAAGATTCGCGTAAATTGTATCGCTCCCTCTTTAACCGATACACCGCTTGCTTCCTCTATGTTAAATACCGACCAAAAACGGGAAGCCAATGCGCTCCGTCATCCATTGAAAAATATCGGCACACCAAAGAATATAGCCGATATGGCAGAATTCTTACTTTCAGAAAAAGGTAGCTGGGTTTCAGGACAGATATTTCATGTTGATGGTGGAATGTCGTCACTCAAAGTATAAATTATGCAATTATGAAACAAATACTTCCTCTCCGCCCTCTTGGCAAATCCGATCTGATGATAACCCCCATAGGTTTAGGCTGTTGGCAGTTCAGCAAACAAAAAAACCTGGCCGGAAAATTCTGGCCAAAAATGGAAGATGATCTCATTAAACAAATGGTAAAAATATCATTGGAAGGTGGCATCAACTGGTTCGATACAGCCGAAGTATATGGTAACGGGGCTTCTGAAAAAGCGCTGGCTGAATCACTCAATGATCTTGGTAAAAAGCCCGGCGAAATCATTGTGGCAACCAAATGGTGGCCCATGTTCAGAACTGCTTCAAATATCCTAAAAACAATTGGTCAGCGGACAGAGGCCCTTGCGCCTTACCCCATTGATCTTTATCAGGTTCACCAGCCATGGGGTTTCTCGAACGAAAAAGCCGAAATGGAAGCAATGGCAAAGTTGGTACAAGAACAAAAGATAAGGTATGTTGGGGTGAGTAATTTTTCTGCTACAAAAATGAGATCCGCCTGGGAAGCGCTTCAAAAGCATGGCATTCAACTGGTTTCCAACCAGGTGAGGTACAACCTGCTCGATCGTAAAATTGAAACAAACGGCATACTACAAACTGCGAAAGAACTTGGAATTAGCATCATCGCCTACTCTCCACTGGCGCAAGGATTGGTTACCGGGAAGTTTCACGATAACCCGGACCTACTTAAAAACCTCGGAATGCGTAAATTTTCATCCTCTTTCAAGCCTGCCGCAATGGAAAAGAGCAGGCCATTGGTAAAAACGGTTCAGGAATTAGCCATCAAATATGGAGTTAGCACATCGCAGATCGCACTCAACTGGCTAATCACCAATCATGGTGAAACGGTGGTGGCTATTCCCGGTGCTACCAAAGAATCTCATGCAAAAGAGAATGCCGGAGCAATGAATTTCTCTCTTTCTGCTGAAGATCTATCGCTCCTCGATAATAAGAGTGAACTGTTCAGATAATCTTTGCGAAACACATATTAAACAAAAATCGAAGGGCTTGCCCCTGACTTTTTAGCGGATCAGATTCTAACAAACAGTCAACTGGACCATCAATATCAAGTCAATTTCAACAAGTAGCTGAAAGATCAGTTTGAAAATATTTATCTCCATAACAATTATACATGAGACTAAGGAAATTCTATTGGTTTTACCTGATCATTGGCCTTCTTCTTTTCACGGCTTATTTAACTTTTAATAAAGACAAACACATGAATGAAATCAAAGTTGGCAGCACAATCCCTGCTTTTACCCTGTCCGATCAAAACGGAAATTTATTCGATATCAATGCTGTTCTCGGCAAAAAGAACCTGGTGATTTATTTTTATCCTAAAGACGATAGTCCCGGATGCACAGCTCAGGCCTGCTCGTTCCGCGATCAGTTTGAGGTATTCAGTGAGGCAGACGCAATAATTATCGGCATCAGCGGTCAATCGGTTAAAAGCCATAAGGAGTTTGCCGAAAAACACAGGCTCAGTTTCACCTTGCTCAGCGATGAAGGGAATAAAATCAGAAAGCAATTTGGCGTGCCTACCAACTTATTTGGATTGTTGCCGGGGCGTGTAACCTATGTTGCCGACAAATCGGGCAAAGTTATTTATACATTCAATTCGCAACTCCAGGCCGAAAAGCATGTGGATGAGGCATTGAGGATACTAAAGGAATTGGAATGAGCCTGTTACATAAAACTTAAATCAAGATGTTTGGCAGGTTCAGGTAGAATGGAATTAGTCATATCCAGAAGTCAAACTAATCCTATTAATCTTCTACAGGCCACCAGGTAACATCATCAATTCCACGAACTACCTGATACGTTTCCACTTTAATCTGGATGATTGCTAAATCTTCAGACAAAAGGAAGTTAGCCTGATCAGGATGTCTTTCGAGATGCGCTTGTATAATTTCTTCACAATCTGCTTTCCCAACTTCCTGAGCACAACCATATGCGGTTAGTGCGAAACCTGTCTGTTTAAAGGAACTGTCCGTATCTTCCCCTTGAATCAGCACTGCTACCCGGCCATTCATAAGCAGATTTTCGAACTTGCGTGTGTTGCGATACGTCGCAAAAACAATCTGCCTAAATGCTAAAATTGGCGTAATTGCGATCAAACTTGCATGTGGCTGTCCATTGCCCTCGGTAGCCAAAACCGCAAGCCGACAGGTTTGAAGCACGTTTCTGATATAGTCACTTATTGGAATTGGGTTGTTCATCTTTGGAGCAATCAGATTTTGAGTACAAAGGTATCGAAAACCCGCCAAAAAGATTTTTTCATATCAATCCTTATTCTAACTGGCGTAGATCCTGAATCGGGACGGAATAAACACTTCGCTTGCAGCAATCTTTTGACTCACGTAAAACAGGTATTGGTTGTCTAAAACAAATATAGAATCTTTCCTACCCTGGCGTTTCTATGCGCGGGGCCTGTTTATCTTTAACAGGTTCATATGCTTATAAAAAAGCAAATGGCACAAAGGTAACTTAAGCTGTAGGGCCTCAAACCAGAACTATTCTTCACTCTTGTCAAGTAACTTTTCTATCATCACTCCATTGATGGTGCGGATTTCTGGTGGAATGTTCCCAGTGTCGTTAATGATCACAGTGTATCCCTGAAAAATCAGATCTGTAACCACCTCCTTATCTGGGATATAGGCATAGGCCGTCAGGTTTGTGTAAAACATTACTTCAATGGGTTTGTCATAATTAAGCAACACGCCCTTGCCAATTTCCCTGTCGTTAAACTCCCTAAGGTTTACCACCCATTGGGGATTTCGATCTGATTTTATAAATGGCTTCATCCGCTCAATGGAATAGCGAATCGGTAGTGCAATAAGCAACAATAAAACCACATTAAAAAGCCACTTTAGTTTGTGGTTTACCCTGCACTCGTTAAGCATATGCCAGAATTCGGCGGTCATCATAAACAACGCTGGTGATGTAAATAAAAGATACGCCTGCATTTTGGTTTTTGCGAACGAAAAAAACAGGAATGGGATGAAAAACCAGATAAATATCGCCAATCGTTTTTTGTTCTTGAGATGCTTAAACGTTTGCCACGAAAACCAAAGTACAGGAAGATAAATTAATTCTCCGTAGTTAATTCTGATTTTGTCGATGAAATAAAAAACAGACCCGGACTGCTCTTCGAGCACTTCCGTAAGGTGTTTGAAATTAAAACTTGCTTCCCAGTTTGCCTCTAACGGAAATGCATTGAAAATATAGAGTTGCCACGGAAGAAAAACCAAAGCACTGGTTGCCATTAATAGGAGAAAATGAAAAAATATTTTCTTAGGGTTCATGTTTCCCGAATGAGCAACGATTAACAACCAAATGGGAAGAACAATCAATGCAGGCAACCACTTTGATAAAACCGCTGCTCCTATGCTCACTCCTGCCATAATGTTGTACACAGTTTTCTGTTTCTGTGCGAATCGGATACTAAAGAAAACGGCCAGCTCAATAAAAAATAAGAAGAAGATATCAATATGGTCAGTTGCCACCCTGCCACCAGTCAGTTCAATAATAAGCCCATTTATGGAATAAAAAAATGCCGTCAGATAGCCGATCTTTCTATTAAAAAACCAGGAGGCAATTGACCAGGTCAGCCCAATTCCAATGGTGGATAAGAGTATTGACGGTATTCGTAAAGCAATTTCGTTTACACCAAACAGCCACATACTCAATGCCATGGCCCAGAGTGTCAGGGGCTGTTTGTGAAGCCAGATATGATTGGCAGTCCAGTTTTGATAGTCAAAAGGAAGAACAGGATTGTCGTAAAGTGTTGGTGTGAGTGGATGCTGAATAAGATTTTTAGCTACCAGGGCATGATACCTTTCATCCCAATTGTGCAGAAAGAAGTCGGTTGAAGTGTAAATGCGTAATATAAGACCGCAGACGAGTATGAGCAACAGAGCAACTTTATAATTGTTGCGCGCCTGATATTTCCACGAATAATAATAGCCGATGGCGCAAACAGAAACGGTTAGTATGCCAAAAAGCAAGTTACTCATTCATTGCAAATTAATGACTGCAAAAGTTCTGCGAAGATAGTAAAGCGTTGTTTATTGGAGGGGGGCAAAATCACGCACCCGGAAATCCATTAAATGTCGCGATAAGATCATATATATCAGCAGATTCCACAAACACATCCACCATATCGCCGGGTTTTAACGTATTTGTCATATCAGTGATAATGACTTCATTGTCAACTTCGGGTGAATCGTATTGTGTACGGCCAATCCATTTATCGCCTTCGGGTTTATCCACCATCACCTGAATGGTTTTACCGACTAGCGATTGATTGTGGCGGAAGGAAATGTCCTGCTGCAATAGCATAATTTCTTCAGCGCGCTTTGCTTTAACGGCAGGTCTGATGTTATCCTCCAGCACTGAAGCCGGTGTATTTTCCTCATGCGAATAGGTGAAAACGCCCAGACGCTCAAAGCCAGCCTCCTGAATAAAATCGCGCAAAGCGGCAAATTCAGCGGCCGTTTCACCCGGATAACCGACGATAAAGCTACTGCGAATGGCAATTCCCGGAACTTTACTTCGCAGTGTTTGAACCAATTCACGCGTTCCCTCTTCATCTATTCCCCGGCGCATCGACTTCAATAAACGGCTGTTGATGTGCTGCAAAGGAATATCCAGATATTTGCATACTTTCGAATGCCTGTTCATGGCATCAAGTATATCGAGCGGAAAGCCTGTAGGATAAGCGTAATGTAGCCTGATCCATTCAATTCCACTTACTTTTACCAATTCATCAATCAACTCCGATAGATTGCGTTTACCATACAAATCGACACCATAATAGGTAAGATCCTGGGCAATAAGAATGAGTTCCTTCACCCCTTTGGTGGCAAGAAACTCCGCTTCCTGAACTAAACTTTCGATGGTTCTGGAGATATTCTTCCCCCTGATGCCTGGAATGGCACAAAAGGAGCAACTGCGGTCACAACCTTCCGATATTTTCAGATAGGCATAATGCGATGGTGTGGTAACAACACGCTCACCCAGAAGCGATTCCCTATACTCAGCATTCATGTTTTGAAGCAGTGCATTCACATCGTTCACACCAAAAAAGGCATCCACTTCGGGAATCTCCTTTATCAAATCAGCTTTGTAGCGCTCCGAAAGGCAGCCCATCACCAGCAGCTTGTCAATATCCCCATTTTTTCGTGATTTTGCCCATTGAAGAATGGTATTTACCGACTCTTCCTTGGCATCATTGATAAACCCACAGGTATTGATGATGACAACATCGGCGTCTTTTGCCTCATCGTGCAACACATCAAATCCGGCAACCTGCAACTGACGCAGCACAACTTCCGAGTCAACAAGGTTTTTGGCACAACCAAGGGTGATAATATTAACGGACTGATTTTTTGATATTCTTGTTTTCAAGAGAGGGAGGAGTTACAGGTAAGAAAGCGAAGCGAAGAAAATGCGGCTAATTGAAAAGGGAATCCACAAATTCCTCACGTACAAAGGGTTGGAGATCGGTCATCTTTTCACCAATACCGATATATTTTACCGGAATTTTAAACTGATCGGAAACGCCAATCACTACACCACCTTTGGCGGTGCCATCTAATTTTGTGAGTGCCAGCGCATTCACTTCGGTAGCGGCCGTAAATTGGCGGGCCTGCTCAATGGCATTCTGTCCGGTGGAAGCATCCAGCACCAACAACACTTCGTTGGGTGCATCGGGCAGCAGTTTCTGCATCACTTTTTTGATCTTGGAAAGCTCGTTCATCAGGTTGATTTTGTTGTGCAACCTTCCGGCAGTATCTATGATCACCACATCCGCTTTGCGCGAAATGGCAGACTTCAAAGTATCAAAAGCCACAGAGGCAGGATCGGCGCCCATTCCCTGCGAAATGCAGGTAACCCCTACCCTTTCGGCCCAGATTTCCAATTGCGAAACGGCTGCAGCCCGAAACGTATCGGCAGCCCCAAGAACCACTGTTTTACCGGCTTCCTTAAACTGATAGGCGAGTTTTCCGATGGTGGTTGTTTTACCCACACCATTCACACCAACCACCATAATCACGTAAGGGGTTTCACGCGGAGGAAAATCGAATCCGGTAATGAGGGTTCCCCCATCATTTTCGCCCAGCAGGGCGGTGATCTCATCGCGAAGTATCTGGTTTAACTCGGAAACACCTACATATTTATCGCGTGAAACGCGTTGTTGTATCCGGCCAATGATCTTTAGGGTAGTTTCCACCCCAACATCGGAGGTAACCAGTATTTCCTCCAGGTTATCCAATACATCATCATCAACTTCAGACTTCCCGATAATGGCTTTGGATAATTTACCAAAGAAACTGCTTTTGGTTTTTTCAAGACCTTTGTCAAGGTCTTGCTTTTTTTCGCGGGAGAAAAATGATAAGATACCCATAAATGAAGCGCCTATGATTATTTAAAACATTGCTACGGATACAAAGTTATAGAATTCCGGGAAGCAGGACATCAAAAAATAAAAAACAGGGTCTTTTCATAAATAGGAAAAGGCCCTGCTTCAATAAATTGTAATGAATCTTACTTCTTTAAAAGATATTCTTTCACTTGATCATTCGGAACAATATTTTCCTTAAATGCGTAAGCTCCGGTCTTGGGGGACCTTACCATGCGGATCACTTTTGCAAAATCTTTACCAGATGTTGTTCTCAGGGTTGCAACTACTTTCTTTGCCATGGTATATTATTATTTAATTTCTTTGTGAACAGTTACTTTCCTTAAAATGGGGTTGAACTTCTTAAGTTCAAGCCTTTCAGGAGTGTTTTTCTTATTTTTGGTGGTAATGTACCTGGAAGTTCCTGGAACGCCGCTGGCTTTGTGCTCGGTGCACTCCATAATTACCTGGATCCTTGCTTCTTTACTCTTCTTAGCCATTGTTGTAAGCCTTTAAAATTTTGGGACTGCAAAAATACAATTATTTTTCAATCATCCAAAGGCAAACAGACAAAAAATTGAACAAAATCTCGATTTTCTTTGCAATAGGGATTTATACATCAATAATAAATTGAATTTCAGCTTGTTAAAACCATGCTATACTTACAAACATAGTGATGTTGAAAAAAAAGTCATCCCGATATTCGGGGTTTATCGTTATCTTGCTACTTTTCGCAACCTGAAAAACCTCCGGCACGGTCATGAATTGGCAAATATATTCAAAAAGTTTTAAAGCTTACCTGCAGGTTGAAAAATCCTTGCCGCCAAACACGGTATCTGCCTATACCCGCGACCTGGCTAAGCTTATGGAGTTTGTGAAGGGCAACGATCAACTCTCCGATCCCAGGAATATAAAAACCGCTGATTTACAAAACTTTGTAAAAACCCTGGCTGAAATTGGCCTTGAAGCCACCACACAATCCCGGATTATTTCGGGCATACGGTCGTTTTACAATTTCCTGATCCTTGAAAATGAAATTAAAACCGATCCTACGGAATTGCTTGAAATGCCCAAAACCGGCAGAAAGCTCCCCGATGTGCTTAGCATAACAGAAGTCGATCATTTAATTTCAGTGATTGACCTGAGCCTGGCCAATGGCGAGCGCAACAAGGCGATGATTGAAATGCTTTATGGATGCGGGTTGCGTGTATCGGAACTGACCAATCTGAGGTTATCCGATTTGTTTTTTGAAGAAAATTTCATCAAAGTCACCGGAAAAGGCAACAAGCAGCGCCTCGTTCCCATTGGCGGAAGGGCCGTTGCACAGGTAACGCGCTATATTCAGCAGGTGAGGATACATCAAAAAATTGCAAGGGGTGCCGAAAATGTAATCTTCCTGAACAACAGGGGCAATGGCCTGACAAGGGCGATGGTGTTTACCATTGTAAAGGATTTGACCGAGAAGGCAGGTATTCACAAATCCATCAGCCCGCACACCTTCAGGCACAGTTTTGCCACACATTTGGTTGAGGGTGGTGCTGATTTGCGGTCGGTACAGGAAATGCTCGGCCATTCGTCCATCACCACCACCGAAATTTATACGCACATCGACAGGGAGTACCTCAGAAAAAATATTCTGAAGTACCACCCGCGTGCTCAATTATAGGAAGGGATTTATTCGTCGTCGTCCTCCATATCATCGAACTCCTCAATTTCACCGTCTTCGTTCACAAAAACGCCCCAATTTACGGTAACGAGTTTATTGTTCTGGAAGTAGAAGTCAATGAGGGCTTCATCGAATGAAATACGTTTTTCACCCCATTCTTCTTCCTCCACATCCATCTGAGTTAAACCGTTTTCCTTCATAAGGGCAATGATTTCAGTTTCGCTCAATTCAAATAGTTTCTTTCCGAAAAGGGTAGTCGCTTCATTATCGGTTTCAAAACAGGAGAGTACGTGGTTGTTTTTACCTTCAAAAAATACGGTAAGTCCCAGTTCATCGTAACTCCACAAAATGGTGTCAAGGTCTTCGTCACCTTCATCACCAATATCTTCAATTTCAAGTGGCTCACCAAGCAGATTTTTAACTGTTTCGGGGCTGTCGCCGAATTTCAGCTCGTCAAGTCCGTCTAAAAGTCCGATTTCAAGTTTAATTTGTTTCATTTTGTTGAAATTTATGTAAAGTTAGGGTTTAATCATTAAATGGGGAATCAGGTTCCTTTGCCATTTGCTGATAGACAAAGTAATTGACCAATTTTGGAAAGTAATGGTTTAGGGTAACCGCAAATTTCCCCTCCACAAAAGTCAGGATTAATTCATTCTTACGTCGCTTTATTGCCCTCACCACTTTGCGGGCTACTTTATCGGACGACATCATTTTTGATTCATCGCGCGGGGTACTCCCTTGCAGAGAACCATCGGCCAAAAGCGCCTGTTTGCGGATGTTGCTGGATGTAAAGCCAGGGGCAGCAACCAAAACATGAAGCCCGGTTTTAAGATTTTCGCAACGTAAGGTTTCCAGGAAGCCGCGAATGGCAAATTTTGACGCGGAATAACCGGTACGGCCGGGCAAACCAATGTATCCGGCCACAGAAACAATACCAACCACTGAGCCTTTGGATTCAAGCAAATGGGGCAAGGCAAATTTTGTACAGTAAACGGCACCCCAAAAGTTGGTATCCATAAGGGATTTAATTACAGAAAGGTCGGTGTCTTTAAAAGCGGCTCGCATGGAAACGCCGGCATTGTTTACAAGAATATCAATTTTGCCTTTCCACGATATGGTTTTATCTATCAACAACTTGCAATCAGATTCAACACTAACATCAGCCTGCACAGCCAATGCTTCAATTCCAGCAGTCTGCAGCTCCTTAAGTGCAATATTTATCCGCTCCGGGTTGCGTGCAGAAATAACCACACTGGCACCCTTACGGCCAAATTCATGCGCCAGGGATAGTCCGATTCCGGATGAACCTCCGGTAATAATCACTATTTTACCTTTCAAACTGAAATTTTTGAAATAATGGGCAATATTACCAAAATTTGAGAAATTAATAAGGATTAAAAGTGTGAATGGATGAAAAGTTGAATATTACAAACCCTAAACGCTGGCAAACAATTTCCGCAAATACAAAATGTTTAATCTATCTCATTCATCTCATACAAAAACACGAAAATTTCAACAACCTAGACCTTCATTTACCTCATCAATACTGAAGCTGGCCGGGTCAAAATCATCTTCAATCCACTCCTTATAATCTTCGTATTCAGGGTGCTTGGGTTGTTTCAATATTTCAATCATTTCTTCATAGCCCCATACTCCCCCACAATCTTCGGGCGGACAGCACATCTTGCCGGCAACACAAACTGGCAATATCTGGGTTTTATCGAAAGGTAGCACTTTTTCGAGCAGGATTTCATGTTCCCATCCATCCCCGAAATCATATTCATATATCATTTTGTCTTTTTCATACTGCAGCAAAGACGAAACCTTCAGTTTTTTATAATCCACATTTGTGTCATCATCCCAAAAGTCATCATCAGCCATTTTTTCTGAATAATACAACCGATCCTTAATAAATTGATGAAGGTGTGAATCTGTCCATCCCATAGTGGTTTGCAGAACATTGTGAAGATCGGACAATTTCATGTCGGAAGGAACCAGAATCCTTCGCCAGATTGATGGTTTTGAGTTTTTTAGGGTAACCTTTAGCTGGTATATTTCTTTTTTAACCATTACCGATTTATTTTTCAAATGTAACGACAAAAGTAACGAAAAGCGTATGATTTAAGGTTAGTAAAATCATAGAAATCCACCATTTTATTCATTCTTCAAATTCATTTCAGGCTCTAAGATGCCAACCCATCCCCCGCCTGGGGCAAGGTCAAGCTGCAATTCATCTAAGTTGGTGACTGTTCGGGTTTCTATTAAATAATCGATTGCATTTCTATCTGCGTTGGGCCCATCACAAAAGAATTTAAGTGTAAAATTACCTGCCGGGAGAAACGACAGGCTTGCCGTTAACATACGTTGTGACCAGTCAGTCATTGCAGCGAGATACCAGTTTTCACCACGGCGGCGTGCCGTAACAATGTAGTCGGAAACTTCAGCCTGCAATACATGGGTTTCATCCCAGGTGGTAGGAATTTTCGAAATAAACCCCGTAACTTCAGGCTCCTTTAGGTAGAGTGATGGTGATTCACACAACATTTGCATCGGACTTTCATAAACAACATACATGGCAACCTGATGACTTCGGGTGCCGAGACTCATAGGATTTGTCCAACTGATGCAATAATCACTTTTTTGTGCATTGCGCAGTGATCCCGGCGTAAAATCCATAGGACCGGCAACCATTCGGGTAAAGGGAAGAATAAGGTGATGCTCGGGTGTCATCAGGTCGCTCCATTTATTATTTTCATTGCCCATCACACCTTCAAAAGAAAGGACATTGGGATAGGCGCTGTTGAGCCCTGCCGGTTTATAGGCACCATGAAAATCTACCAAAAGGTGATAATTTGCAGCAATGGCAGCAATTCTTTCATAAGAATTTACCATCCCCTGATCGGCACGCTGCATAAAGTCAACTTTTACGCCTTTAATTCCCCATTCATGATATTGGGAGAAGATTTCATCTTCATTTCCCTGCAAAGGATGCCAGAGCGCCCATAGAATAATACCTACATTTTTTGAATTACCATAGTCAACCAATGCCTTAAGGTCAATTTCGGGATTGGTTTCCAAAAGATTGGTGGTGCTTTTAGACCAGCCTTCGTCCAGGATGATGTATTCCAGCCCGTATTTTGAGGCAAAATCTATATAATACTTATAAGTCTGCGTATTGATACCCGATTTAAAGTCCACACCGGTAATGTTGTTGGCATTGTACCAATCCCAGGCAACTTTTCCGGGTTTTATCCAGGAGGGGTCTTTCAACACACAGGGCCGCGAGAGTTGAAAAACAAGATTATTTTCTGCAAGTGCAGCATCATTATCGGAAATTATAAATACCCGCCAGGGGAAAGTGCGTTGTCCATTAACATTAGCAATAATTGGTGCAGTTTCAAGTGCTTCGGTGCGGTCACCTTTCACGCTTGCTTTAATCACAACCTCGGGAAAGGTTGAAATGAATGTTGAACCTCTCTTCTTTTTCAGAAAAGCATTGGGGAAATCAAATACATCAGCTTCGGTAAAGAGCACACGGCCTGCATCAGGTAAATTGAAAAGCACAGGTAGTGAGCAAAAATCACCTTCGGGTATTTCGTCAACCTGAAGCAACGGATACTCCCGCTCATAATGTGAATATGTGCTTTCCTCTTTGGGAAAATAACTGCTGCTTCCCCCAGGAAGAGAAAGCTCCATAAATTCATCGGAAATTTGAAACACACCTTTTTTATCGCCCTTAAAGCGATAAGCCATGCCATCGTTATAAGCCCTGAATTCCAAAGATAAACCTTCACGGAATTTCAGGACAAGTTGATTGTAAACATCCGTGATAAGTCGCTCTTTTACAGGAATAATCGCCTCAATCTCAGAAAAATTCGATGAGGTTTCCGCTTTTCTAACCTTAAATTTGCTTTTGGATGATTGTGGTTCTTCAAAAAATAAGTCAATTTTTACCAACTCAATCATCGGTTTCTCATTCAAAGAAACTGAGTAAGTCAGCGAATCCTCTGAATTTACCTGAACCACAAGACGGCTATCCGGAGACTTGAGCGTATAGAACTGGGCATAAAGCATTTGTGTGCTATACAATAGCAACATTAGCACCAATATAGAATCTTTCCGCATTTCAAAAGAATTTGTGGGTGAGGGTAATTTTTCAGAATTAACCTTCAAATTTACGGCAATCTGGCGGAATAACAAACAAGTATTTAAGAAACTGGTTTTAGATAGCAAGGTTTTGGAATCGCCCGTAATATTAAGCATCAGCCTGAGGATGACAATAGCAAAAAGAAACTACGCACATTATTTAATTTCCTCCGGATAAAAATAAAAAAATATCAGGATGCATTGAACAATGAAACACCCAGTTTGTTATAATTACAAACAACTTAATATTACAAGTTGAAAACTACTACAACAATGAAAGATGTTCAGCAAATCATACAAAAGCTTAATCAGGCAAACCTTAAAATTACACCACAAAGGGTGGCTGTAATGCAAACCCTGGTAAAGTTGGGGCAGCATCCAACAGCAGATGAACTGTTTGTAGCAGTTTCGAAAAAGATGCCCGGTATCTCCCCTACTACCATTTACAATACCCTTGACACCTTTGTTGAAAAAGGGTTGGTTAAGCGCATAAAAACAGATGCCGATGTTATGCGGTATGATGACATTGTGGAAACCCACCATCACATGTATTGCTCGATGTCTGATCGAATTGAGGATTATTTTGACCCTGAACTTGATCAGTTACTTAAAGATTACTTTGAGAAAAAACAGATTGATGGTTTCACGGTAAGTGACATTCGCCTGCAATTGATGGGCGATTTTCAAAAAACAACAAACAAAAAATAAAGCTTAAAA